>ENA-ORSS01000049-ORSS01000049.1-human-gut-metagenome-genome-assembly--contig:-NODE-49-length-146017-cov-8.573581_pt1 | contig 146017 bp, 153 predicted proteins | sample MGYA00241899_ERZ509162 | MGnify/ENA primary metagenome ERZ509162 (study PRJEB26280, sample SAMEA2338641) | human gut metagenome | biome: human gut; feature: human-associated habitat; material: faeces... | reverse complement strand
TCACCGGCGGCCCCGGCGCCATCTTCTGGATGTGGGTCATCGCCTTCCTCGGCATGGCGACCATCTACGCGGAAGCCACGCTCGCGCAGGAAACGCGCGTTGTTGGCGAGGACGGCTCCATCAAGGGTGGCCCCGTCTACTATATCACCGCCGCCTTCAAGGGCCGCTTCGGCAAGTTCCTTGCCTGCCCCAATTTCCCCGAATGCCGCAATACAAAGGCGATAGTGGAAAAGATAAACGTTCCCTGCCCCAAGTGCGGCGCGGCACTGATAAAGCGCAAAACAAAGCGCGGCAAGGTATTCTACGGCTGCGAAAAATATCCTGAGTGCGACTTTGTATCATGGGATATGCCAAGCGGCGAAAACTGCCCCAAATGCGGCGCAATAATGGTAAACAAGGTTGGCCCGCGCGGCAAATATGTGGCCTGCTCCAATAAGGATTGCGGCTATATTGAAAGAAGCGTCAAGAAGGGAACGGAAAACGATGTCGAAAAATAAACCGAAGGTCTCTGTTATAGGCGCAGGACTTGCGGGATGTGAAGCCGCGTATCAGCTTGCTGAACGCGGCATTGCCGTATCATTATACGAAATGAAGCCGGAAAAATTCTCTCCGGCGCATAAGCTGAACGGATTCTGCGAACTGGTATGCTCAAATTCACTTCGTTCGGACAGGCTGCAAAACGGCGCCGGTCTTTTGAAGGAAGAAATGCGAAGGCTTGGGTCAATAGTAATGCAGTGCGCGGAGGAAAGCCGCGTGCCCGCGGGCGGCGCATTGGCCGTTGACAGGGACATATTCTCGGAACTGGTTACCAAGCGCCTGAGCGAACACGAGAACATAACCATTGAACACGGCGAGGTGACAAGCCTGCCCGATGCGCCCGCAATAGTTGCTACGGGTCCGCTTACGGACGGCGCAATGCTTGAAGCGATAGAGGCTTTCTTTGGCGAAGGGCTGCACTTTTATGACGCAGTTGCGCCGGTCATAAGCGCGGAATCGCTCGATATGAGCAAAATATTCGAAGGCTCGCGCTACGAACGCGGCAACGATTATCTGAATTGCCCCATGGACAAAGAGGAGTACTTCACGTTCATAAATAACCTTATTACTGCCGAAACCGCGCCGCTGCACGAGTTTGAAACACCGCGCGTGTTTGAAGGCTGCATGCCAGTTGAGGTGATGGCAAAGCGCGGACCGATGACGCTTGCCTACGGCCCGCTGAAGCCAGTAGGCATAGTTGATCCGCGCACGGGCAAGCGCCCTTATGCCGTGGTGCAGCTCAGAAAGGAAAACAACGAAGCCACGCTTTATAACATAGTTGGGTTCCAGACTAATCTTAAATTCGGTGAACAGAAGCGCGTGTTCGGCATGATACCCGGGCTTGAAAATGCGGAATTCGTGCGCTATGGCGTGATGCACAGGAATACGTTTATAAACTCCCCGGGCAAGCTTACGCCATGGTTTGAATGCATAGCTAAGCCGGGGCTGTATTTTGCCGGACAGATGACGGGCGTTGAGGGCTATATTGAAAGCGCTGCAAGCGGTATGCTTGCGGGCATAGATCTGGCATTCAAGCTTAATGGCGAACAAAGCGTAGATTTCGGCTCAAAAACGGCGATAGGTGCGTTGGGACGCTATGTCTCCTGCTATAACGGTTCGGATTTCCAGCCGATGAACATAAGCTTCGGCATAATAGAAGGGCTTTCCAACGCCCCAAGGAATAAGCAGGAGCGATATACGCTCATAGCCGAGCGCTCACTTGGAATAATTGATTCGATTGCAGAAAGAACTGGCCTGAATGGCGCAAAAACGGCAACCGAATGCGAATAAAATGTAAAGCATTGTGAATTCCGCCCCACTTTGCACGGATATATGGTATTATCATAAAAAGCTTTATTCCGCCGCAACGTGAAGGGCGGATATTTGAAAGGCGGTAAATAATTATGCAGCAGATGCTTGGAACCACTATAGTGGCCGTTAAAAAGGACGGCAAATGCGCCGTTGCCGGCGACGGACAGGTTACGTTCGGCGAAAATACAATAATGAAGCACACCGCGAAAAAGGTGCGCAGGATATATCACGACAGCGTTGTTACGGGCTTTGCCGGTACGGTGGCGGATGCGTTTTCACTCCTTGAAAGATTTGAAGCTAAGCTTGAAAAATACAGCGGCAGCCTAAAGCGCGCGGCGGTATCGCTGGCGCAGGAATGGCGCACGGATAAAGTTATGCGTCAGCTTAACGCAATGCTTATCGTTGCGGATAAGGAAGAATTGCTTATAGTGAGCGGTACCGGAGAAGTGATAGACCCGGATGACGGCATAGCCGCAATAGGCTCCGGCGGCATGTTCGCGCTGAGCGCGGCAAAGGCGCTGAAGGAAAATACGGATCTGAGCGCGGCGGAAATAGCTACCAAGGCAATAAAGATAGCAAGTGATATCTGCATTTATACAAACAGCAATATCACCATGGAGGAAGTATAATGTTTACGCCAAGAGAAACGGTAGAAGCGCTGGATAAATACATTGTAGGTCAGGACGAAGCGAAGCGCGCCGTAGCGATAGCGCTGAGGAACAGATATCGCCGTTCCCGCCTTTCGCCGGAAATGCGGGAGGAGATAACGCCAAAGAACATCATAATGGTCGGTCCCACGGGCGTTGGCAAAACGGAAATAGCAAGAAGGCTTGCCAAGCTTGTCGATGCGCCGCTGGTAAAGGTGGAAGCCACAAAGTTTACCGAAGTGGGCTATGTTGGGCGCGACGTGGACTCGATAGTGAGGGACCTTGTGGAGGCATCTATACGCCTATGTAAGCAAAAACGCTACGAAGCAGTAGAGACCGTTGCAAAGGCGGCCGCGGAGCAAGGGCTTATTGAACTGCTTATGCCCACGGCGGGCAAAAAGGTGCAGAAGCCGTTTAACCCGATACAGCTTCTGCTCGGCTCAGGCAGCGCGCCGGAAGCAGACGCGGATAAGGAGCTGAGCGAAGAAGAAAAGACCGAGCACCTTAATAAGCGGCAGCAAATAGCGCAGCAGCTTTCAAACGGACTGCTTGAAAACGAGCTTGTAGAGATTGAGGTGGAGCAGCAGAACACCGGCAGCGACGCCATGCTTGCCATGGGCATAGACATAAACCTTAACGAAATGATGGGCGGACTTATACCCAAGAATAAGAAAAAGCGCCGCGTTAAGGTGAGCGAGGCCCGGCGCATACTTACGCAGGAGGAATCCGAAAAGCTTATAGACATGGACGAGGTCATACGCGAGGCCATAGAGAAGGCCGAGCAGGACGGCATAGTGTTTATAGACGAGATCGACAAAATAGCCGGAAACGACCGCGCAAGCGGGCCGGATGTTTCGCGCGAAGGCGTGCAGAGGGATATTCTGCCGATAGTTGAAGGCTGCACGGTGAACACGAAATACGGCCCAGTAAAAACGGACTTTATGCTCTTCATTGCGGCGGGCGCGTTCCATGTGTCCAAAATATCCGATCTTATTCCGGAACTTCAGGGCAGGTTTCCGATTAAGGTGAACCTTAACCCACTTACTGTGGAGGACTATAAGCGCATATTGCACCAGCCGGAGCATGCCATAACCAAGCAATACGAAGCGCTGCTTGCCACGGACGATGTTCAGCTTGAGTTTACGGACGATGCGCTGGACGCAATAGCGCGCTACGCATATAATGCGAACGAAACGAGCGAGAATATAGGTGCGAGGCGGCTTCATACCATCGTTGAAAATCTGCTGGAGGATATCTCATTCAATGCCGGCGGCGATCATCCCATGGTTAAGGTAGTGGTCGATGCAAGCTATGTAAAAGAACATATGCCTTCCGAGCTTAACGGCGAGGATCTTGGCAGGTTCATTCTATGATAAGGCATGCGGCGGGCATATTTATATTGGTAGCCATACTGGCGTTTGCGGGCTGCATGGCGGTGTCACAAACGGGTAACTTCAGCGCGGATGTGCAAATGATAGATACGATGGAGATACCCGATGATACAGCGGCGCCTGGTACGCCTACGCCCACGGTGCAGCCTTCTGCAGCGCCGACATATACGCCGCATTTTACGGCAACGCCTGCAATAGCGGCGGAGCCTACCGATGCACCCACGCCCACGCCGACAGTTGAGCCGACTGCGGAGCCTACGCCTGCGCCGACAGTTGAACCGACTGCGGATTCAACGCCGAAACCGACAAAATCGCCGAAGCCTACCAAATCGCCTACCCCTACGCCGAAGTATGAAGTTAAGGATCTGGAGAAAAAGGCAGCGTATCTAAACGCTGGCTCTGCTAATTTCAGAAAAGGCCCCGGGCTTGACTATAAGATAATAGATGAACTGAAAGAGAACGCCGTATTCACGGTTGTTGGCAAATCCGGGGATTGGCTCAAGGTGAAGTACGACGGCACATATGGCTTTATATTGGCCGAATTTGTTGAATACGGTGCGCCGCCTACGCCCACTCCAAAGCCCACAGCGAAGCCAACTGCAACGCCCAAACCGACTAAGACTCCTTACCCTACGGTGGAGCCGACAAAGCAACCGGAAAACACGGGCGGGAGCGAATCAAACAGCGGCGTGAGCAGCAACGATTATTTCTCCTCCGGCGGCGGATTCAGCGCGGATGAGCTTCTGCTCATTGCACAGGTGGTGCAGGAGGAAGCGAAGGGTACGGACGTTGAGGCGCGCGCAGCCGTGGCGAACATAATATACAACCGCCTCAACAGCTCAAAATTCCCAAACAGCGTGGAAGGCGTTTTGTTCCAGAAGAACCAGTTTACCGTTACCAGAAACGAGGAAAAGCTGCGCGCGGTGATGCCGATAAGCAAAACCGTTGAGGCCGTTAACCAAATTTTTATAGGGGGAGACATGATTTTACCTGATGACGTGCTGTATTTCCGCTCCTCAAAAAAAGGCACATCGTGGGATAAAAGGGTATATTATGCAACATACGGCGGAAATTCCTTTTTCTACTAAGCATGGATATGCTTAAATAAACATAAAAAGAGCCACACTAATACCGCATTTTCATTTCTGAGGAAAGGCGGTATTTTTTATTTATGAAAGCCGTTATTATGGCGGGCGGGGACGGGAAGCGCCTGCGTCCGCTCAGCTGCACCATGCCAAAACCCATGGTACCGTTGCTGAACAAACCTGTGCTTGGATACTGCATGGAGCTTATTAAGAAGCATGGCTTTGACGAGGCCATACTTACCCTGAGGTACCTGCCAAACGTTATACGCCGCTATATAGGCGACGGCAGCGCGTTCGGCATAAAGACGGAGTGTGCCGTTGAGGATAAGCCGATGGGTACTGCGGGCGGGGTAAAGAACGCCCTGAGGCAGGCCGATGACAGCGTGCTTATAATGAGCGGGGACGCAATGTGCGACTTTGATTTGACAGACGCCATGCGCGAACACAGGCGCAGCGGCGCGGCGGCGACCATATTGCTGAAAAAAGTGAAAGTTCCAATGGAATACGGCGTTGTGCTGAAAGACAAAGACGGCTTCATAAGCCGCTTTATAGAAAAGCCTTCTGCTGCGGAAGTTTTCAGCGATCTTGTGAATACGGGCATATACATAATAGAACCAAGCGTACTGGATATGGTACCTGAAGGCACGGAATATGATTTTTCAAAGGATTTGTTCCCACGCATGCTGCGCACAGGCATGAAGATATTCGGATATGAGGCGGAAGGCTACTGGAGCGACATAGGCGACCTTACTCAATACGCGCTTACCCAGGCGGATATGCTAAGCGGAAAGTGTATGTTCAAAACAGCAGCTAGGCGAACAAGGGAAGGCGTATATATAGAGGACGGCGCAAAGATATCCGAAAGGGCTGTGCTTGCGGCGCCGTGCTATGTTGGCAGCGATGCTGAGATTGGCGCAAAGGCATACTTCGGCGCGAACAGCGTTGCATGTACGGGCGCAAGGATAGACGAAAGATGCAGCGTAAAGCGGAGCATACTGCTGCCGAACGTGAGGCTTAGGGAAGGCGCTGAGCTGCGCGGGGCAATACTTTGCGAAAACGTGCAGGTGGGGCGCGACAGCGTGATATACGAAGGCGCGGTCGTGGGCGCCGGGAGCGACATAGGCGCGCGTTCGATAGTGGGCGAGGGGGTAAAGCTTTGGCCGTATAAGCGGCTTGAAGCGGAAGGCGAATACCGCGAAAATATAATATGGCGCGGAGACTGCGCGGCATGCGCGGAAGAAAAGCCGGAAGAGGGATATGCGGACAGGGAACTGAGTGCGGAGAAGGCGGCGCGTATAGGCGCGGCGTTTGCATCTACGGCCAAACTGCCCGCCGAGTTCGCGATCGCTGCCGACGGCGCGCAGCAATGCGTTATGCTTAAATACGCAGTTATGGCAGGCATGGCCTCTCAGGGCGTTGACGTATGGGATGCGGGCGTATGCTCGCGTTCTGCATTGGGCCACGCTATACGCGGCTATGCGTTCGACGGCGGCATATTTATAGCTCATCAGGAGGGCGAACGCCATATGGTAAGCATGGAGCTTATGGACGGGTTCGGCCTTGGCATCACAAATGAAACAAGGCGAAAATTCGTGAACGGCTTCCGCGAGGGCGACAGGCAGAGCGTTACGCGCAGCCGCCTTGGCATAATACAAAGGCTGAACGGCGTATCAAGGGCGTATGAAGCTTCGCTCAGGTCTAAAATTGGCCACGGCGCAGTAAATGAGGATAATGAGGCGTGCGTATTGATAGCGCACGACAGGCCGCTTTTTGACGCGGTGGCAAACGTGCTTATACGCGCGGGTATAGACGTGCGCTTCAGCGAGGATGCTGAGGACGCAAAGCTGCCCGCGCTCATGACGCGGCTCAAAGCGGGGCTTTGCATAGGCCGCGGCGAAAGCGGAATATGGGCAATAGCAAATGACAGGCGGCTGAACGAGGATGAAGTGCAAGCCGTATTGATGATTGCAGCGGCACGCTCGGGCCAGCGGGCGGAGGTAGTTGCGGCAGACATGCCGCAGGAATTATGTACGCTCATATCCACGGAAGGCGTTGAATTGATAAAGGCGCCGCGCGTAGGACATGGCATGGAGCACACGGCAATGGAACGCGGGCTTTGGCAGGATGAACTATTTGAGGCCGAGGCGGCGGCAATAAGGCTGTGCGCACTTAAACGCGAAGGCAAGCTTGATGAAATAATGGCGCTGCTGCCGGAAATAGCGAAGGAGCATGGCGAGGTAAAATGCAGCTGGAGGGAGATAGGCCGCGTGTTGCGGAGCCTTGTTGAAAGCGGACGTGATGAAGACATGGAATTGATTGAAGGCGTAAGGATAGCATCTGACGACGGCTGGGTGCTTGTGCGGCCGAACAAGGGGCTTAAAGGATGCAGCATACGGGCGGAGAGCTTCCGCGAGGAATACGCCAAGGAACTTTGCGATATTTACAGCGATAAAATAAAGGCCATATTGGCAAACGCGGACGTTAAAGCTTGACCTATACGGCACGGCGGGCTAAAATAGCAAAGTATCATTTGCTTTTTTAGGAGGGCGCCGAGTGCTAAACATAGTATTGGTTGAACCTGAAATACCGGAAAACACCGGCAATATATCAAGGACCTGCTCGGTCACGGGTGCGCGGCTGCACCTTGTTAGGCCGCTTGGCTTCAGCGTGGATGATAAGCACCTGAAAAGGGCCGGACTGGATTATTGGCAGTATCTTGACATAACGTATTACGATTCGTTTGAGGAGGTAGAGGAGAAGAACCCCGATGCGCGTTTCTTTCTCCTTTCTACTCATGCTACTCGTTCATATGCGGATGCGGAATACCGCGACGGCGACTTTCTTGTGTTCGGCAAGGAGACTGCGGGCCTTGGGCCGGAACTGCTCGGGCGGCGTAGCGCGGATGCCGTGCGCATACCGATGCTCAACGACCGCCGCTCGCTCAACCTTTCAAACTCGGTTGCGATAGTGCTTTACGAGGCGATAAGGCAGATAAATTTCCCCAATATGCGTTAGGCACGGTCCGAAATGACGGTTTTGAGAGAAAAAACTGAAAAAAGCTTAAAAATAAGAGAAATACCGCTTGACACAAAGGGAATGATTGGGTACAATTAACCCTGCGTGTTCGTTAGGATCGGTGTTTTGCGGCCACAGCCCCGGAAGCTTAACTGCAATCTCAATGCGACGCGAACATTAAACTACCATAGGAGGAACGCCATGAAAACCTATATGGCAAAGGGCGAAACCCTCGAGCGGAAGTGGTACGTTGTAGACGCAGACGGAATGGTGCTCGGCCGTCTTGCTTCTCAGGTAGCCGCTATCCTTCGCGGAAAGCATAAGCCCATATATACTCCCCACGTTGATACCGGGGATCACGTAATTATCGTTAACGCCGCCAAGGTCACCTTGACCGGCCGCAAACTCGACGGCAAGAAGTATGTCCATCATACCGGTTATCCCGGAGGACTGAAGGAAGTCAGCTATCGTGAGCTTCTCGATAAGAAGCCCGAATTTGCTGTTTACGAAGCTATTCGCCGCATGATGCCCAAGGGTCCCCTCGGCCGCCAGATGCTCACTAAGGTTCGCATATACGCGGGTCCGGAGCATAACAACGCCGCACAGAAGCCCGAAGTCCTCGTGCTTAAATAAGCGGGAAGGAGATTGAATTATGGCTATTATCACCCAGTATATCGGAACTGGCAGGCGTAAAAAGTCTGTTGCCCGGGTTCGTCTGCTCCCCGGTACCGGTAATATCACCGTTAACAAGAGAGATCTTGAAGATTTCTTCGGCCTTGAAACGCTCAAGATGATCGTTCGCGCTCCCCTTGAGCTGACCAACACCGCCGCAAAGTTTGACGTAGTGGTCAACGTACACGGCGGCGGCACCACCGGCCAGGCCGGCGCTATCAGGCACGGTATATCCCGCGCGCTGATCGTTGCCGATCCCGAACTCCGTGGCGCTCTCAAGAAGGCCGGTTTCCTCACGCGCGATCCGCGCATGAAGGAAAGGAAGAAATACGGCCTCAAAGCCGCTCGTCGCGCTCCGCAGTTCTCCAAGCGTTAATCGTAACTTACTGCAATTCAAACCCCGGATGCTTTACGGCACCCGGGTTATTTATTATATTCGCTTTTCTTGTGCGATTCCTAATTATTCCGTTGCTCTTTAAGTCGTTCCTGCGCGCCGCGCATGTGGTCCTGCAAAATTTGATCAGCAAAGCTTATCAGCTCCTCCGGCGTGCGGTCAATGGTGCCGAGCAGCCAGCTTTCAAGCATTCCGGCAAGCGCTACAACATAAAAGTGAGTTATAAGGTCAATGTCAGCCTGTTTTGTATCAAGCACGCCTATTTCCGCGCCAACTTGTTCAACGGCGCGGTGGATTATGGCGTATACATCATCCTCAAAGAAACGCCTTAAATGATCGCGTCCAACAGAGTTCAGCGTGCAAAGGCACACGGCCTTGTTCTCTTCTATATAATGAAAAAGCTGTAAAAGCCCTTCCTGCCAAAGCAGAGCGCCTTCGTGCCGCTTGAGCAGGTCCACGGCTTCTTCCTGAAACATCCACCGCAGCAGATCGTATACATCCTGAAAATGATAATAGAAGTTTTGCCGCCTTATGCCGCAGCGCTCCGTAAGGTCGTGTATGGTGACCTTATCAATGGGCTTTTGCGCCATCAGCTCTTTTAACGCCGCCGCAAGAGTGCGCTTGGTCTGTTCCGATGCGGGGGTTTTCCGCTTTTCCATGGGCAATTACCTCCTTATCCAAAAATGCAGATAGTATAACACATTGAATATAGTTTTTTCCAGCAGGTCAACAATAGGGCATTTGTCATATCCTATACAAGGGTTGAAAATGTGCCGCTGTATTACGCAAACGGCGCTGTGATATTGGAAAACGGCAAAACGTATAGAATACACGAAAGCTTCCCTGATTATCCTGCGATGGTAACTCAGCTTGCGCCGCTGTACCGTGATTTGAAAGCTGAGCGCGACGGCAGCTGCTGAACGATAACAGCAGAAGGTGATACGGCAAAGAAGATATTGACGGCCGTTTTACCTGAAATATCGAATGAAGTGGCGCAGACACAGGCAGCGCAGGCGTGGGTACAGCTTGAGGGGCTGAGCGTGAAGCAGATAAATGTTTCGGCAGATGGAACGCTGAATAATGACCTAACACTGCATGTGGATATATCAATGGACAACATTACAATGTATGCGGACTTTGATGTGCCGGATGCCGTGGTGGAGGCGGCCGCGTCGATTTCAGAGGACTTGCCTGTTATAACCGAGGACGCGCTTATGCTATTTGCTGCGTGGCAGCAATGGAAACAGCAGGAGAATAAGGCTGCTGATATATCGCTTAATGCTGACTGCGGGCCGGTGGTGGTTGAGCAGAAGCTGAAATTCTATGCTTGTCAATCCATATACTGCATAAGCAAAGATACACTGGCGCTTTATTGGAACGGCGAAAGGACGATAAGACAGGATGGCAGTGCGGCATCGGACGACGAACAGAAGCTTGCCGATATGGCAAAACTGATGGATATTGCTTACTTGGCATGCCAGGACGCAGATTTTACCAAAGATGAGCAGCAGGGCGTAGTGAGTTATACTGTACAGCTTGACAGCAGCACGATGCATTCCATTGCGACGGCGATAGCCCTGGAAAGCGGCAAGCTGGACATGGCGCTTTCAAGCGGCAGCATAACCGTTCGTGTAGCAGAAGGGCGCATAAGCGGATTTTCGTTCACGTGCGAAGGACACGTTAAAGTGGTTGTGCTTGATGCAAAGGCAGCTATATTCGGCAATATAGAGATGAGTGATGATACAATCGAGATTCCGGAAACCGTGAGGGCGGCGCTGCAATAAGGCAACATGAATCAGCAACGGCATTTAATAGGGTGCCGTTGCTTTTTTGCCCGATATTGACTAAAAAACGACATAGTAGTATAATGCGAAGGCTTTGGAAGGGATATATACAGATGGCTGGGCGATAGGCTATGCGGCTTATTATGTGCTGAAACCGTTGATAAAAGCAACAAGAATGGAAGGAAACAAGCATGGCGGACGAATTTATTAACCTGACGCCTGAAAACGTGGCGGACGAGCATATATGCTGCATAATACGGGCCGAGAAAAGCCATCCGGGTATAGAGGCAAAGCGTGCATGGCTGGCTGAGCGGCTGAAGGAGGGCCATGTTTTTCGCAAGCTGGACGCCAAGGAGTGCGTGTTTATTGAATATGCGCCGCTTGAAAAGGCTTGGGTACCGATAGAGGGAGATAATTATTACTATATCTATTGCCTGTGGGTGCAGGGTGCGCCTAAGGGACACGGCTACGGCAAACAGCTTATGGAGTACTGCATTGCGGATGCAAAGGCGAACGGTAAGTCCGGCATATGTATGCTCGGAGCGAATAAGCAGAAAGCATGGCTGTCGGATCAGGAATTCGCCAAGAGGTATGGCTTTGAAACCGTTGATACAGCGGGCGAATATGAACTGCTTGTGCTCAGCTTTGACGGTACGGCGCCGCATTTTACGGCCGGCACCAAAACGCAGAAGGTGGATTACAATGGCCTTTTAGTGTATTATGATGATCAATGCCCGTATATTGCCGCGCGGGTGGAAAAACTGAAGGAATACTGCCAAGCAAAGGCGATAGACGCGCGGTTCATACATGTTCAAACGCTTGACCAGGCGAAGGCACTGTCGTGTGTGTTCAATAACTGGGCCGTGTATTACGGCGGGAGGTTCGTAACCGTGAATCAGATAGACGGCGCAGCACTTGAAAAAATAACAAAGCAGAAGGAGAAAAGATGAAAACACCGATTGAAGAAATGCTGAACTATAAAATACTTGCGCTTATAGTGCTGGCAATATTTTACGGCATATATTTTGCCAAAATGATCGTGCAGAAACGGCACGGGATAACAACGCACCAGATAGGCCGCAGGAAGGAAAAGGAACTGCATACGGTTGAGCGGCTGATGTCCATAGCGACGCTCGGCACAGTTATCGCTCAGCTTGCATCCATTGTGTTTGAATGGAACCATATGCCGCCATCAGTTCGATTCACGGGCTTTTTGATAGGGATTATAGGTGATGCGATATTTCTTATATCCGTTTTATGCATGAAAGACAGCTGGCGCGCGGGCATACCGGACAAGGATAAGACTAAGCTTGTTACCGGAGGTATATATAAGTTCAGCCGCAACCCTGCGTTTGTTGGGTTTGACTTCATGTATATAGGTGTATTGCTGATGTACTTCAATGCGCTTATGGCTGCATTTACGGTGTTTGCAGTAGTAATGCTGCATTTGCAGATACTGCAGGAGGAAAAATACATGACAGCTACGTTCGGACAGGAGTATCTTGAATATAAAAATAAGGTGTTCAGGTATTTGGGACGGCGCATGTAATAATACAGACATATACCTTTTCTATATTCTATACTGTATACCATAGTTGCGGGCGTGCCGGCAGGACCGATACGTAAACGTTTTGATGATGCTGCAATAACTGAACTTATGCGGCTTGAATGGTGGAACTGGGACGAGGAGAAAATCAGACGCAACATAGAACGTATTCAGCATGGCAAAATAGAAATGCTTAAATAAAATGAAAAAAAACCTGCCTTAAGTAAAATGCTCCGAGGCAGGGGCGTATTTTTTAATCAATGGCCGGCTTTGCTCAGAATATCCTGTAATTCAAAACGGTATTTCTGCGCACAGTCGGGGTATTTTTCATGATCGACCTCGCCCAAAAACATGGCTGTCGGCCTTATCCAAAGCGAACCGTCCCCATACAGCTTTCTGTATATAACGTATTCTTCGCCTGTTTCGCTGTGTCGTGCGGTATCCTCTACCAAATAGTAATCGCCCTTAAAGTGGCGGTATACGCGCTTGAGTTTAAGCTCCTGCATTCAAAATGCTCCTTTCCGTAATAATGCCGGGAACGCATGCTCCCGGCAAAAAACTTACGCGCCTATTATTATGCGGTAAGTGCATCCACGCGGCTGATAAGATCATTCAGCGTATGAATGCTTTCTTCGTCCTCCACTATAAGGTCAAATTCATCTTCAACCTCAAGTATTATCTCGGTTAGATCAAGTGAATCGATGCGCCTGTCACAGGAACCTTCCCCGGTTATAGCGCGCGCGATATCCATGATCCGCTCACCATTTGACATAAAACGACCTCCGAATAATTGCTGATAAATAAATATGACGTATTATGCGCAAAAATCACGCAAACGCAATTTTACTGCAAATATCAGCCATTGTCAAGCAAGGGCATAATATACGGCTTCCATATGGGGTAAAAGTGAAGTATAATACAAAAATGTTAATTTTGAAAGGAGCGGGCGATGCAGAAAAAGAAAACAGCTCATAATAAGGCAAACGAAACAAAAAACGCCAATGTGGCGGCAAGGGCTACCGAAAAAGTGATAGTGGATAAGAAAACGCCTGAGGAAAAGAAAGAAGAAACTGAAAGGGAAGAAGTGCCAAAGAGCGGGAAGGCAAAGCTTATATCCATTTTGTCCGCGGTTGTGCTGGCGCTTATACTAATATTCAAGCCCGAACTGCTGCAAGGAGTGATAGATTCCGTCACTGCTGCAAATGCAGACGGCGTGTATGCCGCATTTATAGACGTTGGCCAGGGCGACAGCATATTCCTTCGTTCACCGAATGGGAAAACCATGCTTGTTGATGCCGGCACGCCGGATTCATTTGAAAGTATACAGGGCGTGCTTAACGGAGAAGGCGTAACAAAGCTTGATGTGGTAATTATGACGCATCCGCACAGCGATCACATGGGCAGCATGAGAAAGGTTATAGAGAATTACGACATAGGCACGTTTTACATGCCGGACGCCGTGAACACCACAAGCTCATTCGACCGCATGCTCAGCGCACTTGAAAAGAAGAAGGTAAAGACCAAAGTGATATGGGGCAGCGCAAAAACCACGATAAATTGGGATGGCGACGTTGAGGTGCGTGTGCTTTCGCCCATAAAAGGCGCTGATTATCAGGACAACCTTAACGACATGAGCGTTGTTATAAAGGTGACCTACGGCGAGACATCGCTGCTGCTCACGGGTGATGCTGAAAGCTATGCGGAGGAATTGATGATAGCATCAGAAAAGGAGCTGCTGCAGGCGGACGTGCTGAAAATAGGCCATCATGGATCGTCAACGTCCAGTTCACAAGCATTTCTTGACGCCGTGCAGCCAAAGGCGGTAGTCATATCGTTAGGTAAAAACAATGATTATGGTCATCCGCATAGGGAAACTATGCAGCGCCTTAAAAAGCTGGGAACAGAAATATACCGCACCGATGAACTCGGTACGGTACGGATGCTTTTTACCGAAAGCGAGGTACGTTTACTCAAGGGGAGCAAATAATTTTTCGAACAGTTCGCGTATTTTATCGCCCGGGAGTTTTTCCAGTGCCCTGTCGTATGTCAACAGCCCGTTAAGCTCGTCCTCAACGTCGCTCAGCTGCGTGTAAATGGCAGCGGATAGCCCTTTTGCGTAAGCGGGGGCTATTTCTTTTTCGTAAAGAGCGCTGAACGCTTCAAACAATGCTTCATCGGTTTTCAGGCGCTTGTAGCCAAAATCCCTGCGGTTAAAGCAATGACCGTTTATGCGGCGGTTGAAGCCGCCGAATTCGCTCAGGACAACCGGGCGGCCAAGCTTATCCGGTGCGAAATTGAAACGCTTGAAATACACATGCAGGCTTTTTACATCGCCGATGCCTTGGTCGTGCCACCCGCTTGCGTGGTCGATCGTGCGCGTATCATCGAGTGATAGTATAACGTCGCAGGCTTTCGCCGCGTCAAACTGGCCCCAACCTTCATTGAAAGGCACCCACATGGCTATGCATGGACAATTATAAAGCTGAAGCACCATCTCTTTAAGTTCTGCATAATATTGCGCGCGGCCTTCTGCATTTGCCCTGCCGAAGCGCTCATAGTTGGCCTCACTGTCGCTTATTTCGCCTATCCCGAGCAGGGGGAGGGAGACGACGGTGCTTTTATATAACTCACCTCCGTTTGGCATATCCTGCCAAACCAGCATGCCAAGCCTGTCGCAATGGTAGTAGAAACGCATAGGCTCGATCTTTATATGCTTCCTGAGAGTATTGTAGCCGTAGGCCTTCATGGTTAAAATGTCGTGTATAAAGGCTTCGTCGCTCGGCGCGGTATATAAACCATCAGGCCAATAGCCTTGATCCAATACGCCGTTGTGAAAATACGGCTTGTTGTTCAACATCAGCCGCGGCGCGCCGTTTGAGCCTATGTCTACGGAGAATTTTCGCATGGCGAAATAGCTTTTTACGCTGTCCTCGCCCATGCGCACGTCCATATCGTAAAGATAAGGCGATTCGGGGCTCCATGCGCGGAATCCAGACATGCTCATGCGTATAGGCTGATTGGCGGTACCATAGGCCACAACATCGCCCACACGGATAACGGTTTCCTTTTGCGAATCGGCATAATTGCTGAAAGCGGTTATTTCCACGGCACTTTGGTCAAAAAGCGGCGTAATGCTCAGTTCTTCGATATATTCTTCGCTTACGCTTTCAACCCATACTGTTTGCCATATTCCGCTCTGCGGTGTATACCATATCCCACCGCGCTTTGTCTTCTGCTTGCCGCGGGAATGATATGACGCGTCCGAAAAATCGCGCACCTTAACGGTTATAACGTTTTCCTGACGAATATACGGCGTTATATCAATGGTGAAGGCGGTGTATCCGCCAACGTGGCTGCCTGCATCGCAACCGTTTATGTATACCGTGGCTATTTGATCTACCGCGCCGAAATGCAGCAGTATGCGCCCATGGTTAAAGCCGGATGGAATATCGAAATGCCGCGTATACCAAAGCGACTCGTTCGGATGTACTGTGCGGTTTACGCCGGAAAGCTCACATTCCGGTGAAAAAGGAACGATTATTTCGCCGTCCATGGCTTCCGGTACTGCGTCGGCAGAAGTTATCGCATACTGCCATACGCCGTTCAGATTGATATAGCTTTCGCGCCTTAGCTGCGGGCGCGGATATTCGCTGAGCACATTTGCCTTGTCAAGCTTTTCGCCCCATCTTGTTTTCATCTATCGTTCCTCCGTTAAAGTTTATATCAATATGGAAAACCGCCGCCGACTTCAAGCACCTGCCCGGTTATGAACGATGCGCTGTCCGATGCCAGAAAGAGCATTGCGCCTGCAACATCGTCCGCTGTGCCGAGCCTTCCCAATGGTGTGCTGTCTATAAGCTGCTGCCGATCGGTTTCATCAAATTTAACCATCATGTCCGTATCTATAACGCCGGGGGCAATGCAGTTCACGCGAATGCCGGATGGGCCGAGCTCGCGGCTAAGCGCCTTCGTAAGGCCTATTACGCCAGCCTTTGCCGCGGAATACGCCGCTTCGCAGGAGCCGCCGTATATACCCCAAACGGAGGATACGTTTATTATGCTTCCGCCGCTGCGGCTGCGCATTGACGGGAGGGAGGCATGTATCATGTTATATACGCCGGTAAGGTCTGTATCTATAACGCGGCGCCATTCATTATAGGACATATCCTCAAGCATTGAATAGTGCGCAACGCCGGCGTTGGCAATCAATACGTCTATGCCGCCGAGCGTTGAACATATATATTTGGCCATGCTTTCCGCAGCGGCAGTGTCGGCAATATCACCCTTGACGGGAACGGCCATTACGCCAATTTCGGCCATCTGCTGCATAAGGCTTTGCATTGCATCATCGTTTTCATGATAACCCGCAGCTATCTTGTAGCCTGCGCGGGCGAAATGCAGCGCCGCGCTTTTGCCTATCCCGCGCGAAGCGCCGCTTATCCATACGGTTTTTGCCATTGCATGTCCTCCGTTAAAAGCATTAAAATGCTAAGATAAACAATATCATAAAATCACACATTTTTCCATAGGTCTGCGGATGATTGGTCAAAATTAAGTAACTAATTAAATTGTTTAATTATTCGCTAAAATGCGATATAATATACGATGTTACTCACGGGAGAAGGAGAGAATAATGGAGCAAAAGAAAGCGCGTAAGGCAGGCATAATGGACATTTTGCGCAGCCCGTACGCACACCGGTTTTTCAAAAAGTACAAATGGAGCTATCTGCTCGGCATGGCTATACTTATAGTGATAGACAGCGCGCAGACGGAGGTTCCCCGCATAGTCGGCCAGGTCATAGACGGAATAAAGTACACGACCATTGATGAATCCGGCTTTGCGTCTGCAATCATAAGGATGGCCGTTATAGCCGTATTGGTTCTGGCGGGCAGGATAGGGTGGAGATACTGCATATTCGGTGCGGCAAGAAAAATAGAGCGCGATATGCGAAACGATCTTTTCAGCCATCTTAACACGCTGCCGGTATCGTATTTCCATGAGCATAACGCTGGCGAGATAATGGCATACATGACCAACGATATCGAGGCCGTGCGCATGACGTTTGCGGCAACGATAATGATGGGCCTTGATATGATAACCATCGGCGTCACCACGCTGCTGAAGATGATATTCCAGATAGACTTCAGGCTGAGCCTTGTCACGGTTATACCACTCAGCATGGTCGCTTTCGTGAGCATGTTTGTCGGGCGAGAGATGCATAAGCGCTTTACCAAACGGCAGGAAGTGTTCGCCAAGGTTTCCGATTTTGTGCAGGAAAAGCTCAGCGGAATAAAGGTGATAAAGGCCTTTGTTCAGGAAGAGAAGGAAATAGCGGCGTTTGAAGCTGTCAACAGCGAATCGCGCACGGCTAACATAAGGGACGCGAAGGTGCAGGCGTTTATGTTCCCGTTTATGCACATGATTGCTGGCTGCTCTATGGCAATAGCTATAGCCTACGGCGGATATATAGCGATACTCGGCCGCATAACCGTAGGCGACTTTTCGGCGTTCGTGCAGTATCTTAATATGCTTGTATGGCCGATAGCATCCATAGGCAGGATAATAAACGTTGTAACGCGCGGCTCAGCCTCGCTGAAGCGTGTTGAGAGCGTTTTACATACAGAATCCGATATAAAGGATGCTTTGCCTGAAATAGCCACTACTGAGCCCGTTAATGGCGAAATTGAGGCACGCGAGCTTACGTTCCGCTATCCCGGTACGGATAGGGATGTGCTGAAGGATATATCGTTCCATATTGAGCCGGGGCAGACGCTTGGCATAGTGGGTCGCACGGGCGCGGGCAAGACCACGCTTGTGAACCTTATGCTAAGGATAATAGATCCGGACGACGATATGCTTTATATCGGCGGCAGGGAGATACACACAATACCGCTGCAAACGCTAAGGGCGTCAACCGGCTATGTTATGCAGGACAACTTCCTGTTTTCCGATACCATACGCAACAACATTGCGTTTGGCGACCATACCAAGTCATTTGAAGAAATTCAGCAGGCGGCGAAGATGGCATGTGTGCACGACAACATAGTTGATTTCCCCGATGGATATGAAACTATGGTTGGCGAACGCGGCGTTTCGCTTTCCGGCGGACAGAAACAAAGGATATCCATTGCGCGTGCGCTGATACTTGATCCTGAAATATTGATACTGGACGATGCGCTTTCTGCCGTTGATACCGATACGGAAGAAAAGATACTTGAAAATCTGAAAACGCTGCGCCACGGTAAGACGAATGTAATTATTGCGCACCGTATTTCTACGCTGCAGAATGCAGACAAGATAATTGTTGTCGATGGATCAAGAATAATAGAGGAGGGCAACCACGAAGAACTGGTAGCCCAAGGCGGAATGTATGCGGATCTATACCGCAGGCAGCTGCTTGAAAAGATGAAGAAGGAGGAATACAAGCTGTGAGCATGAGCAAGGTAAAAGAAAAAACGCTCTCGCCAAACCGCCGCCTTCTCAGATACGCGCGGCCGTACATAGGCTATTTTATGCTGGCGTTTGCGATAATACTGGTGCTGGTATGGCTTGAACTGTATCAGCCGCAGATATTGGGCGAAGCGGTGGATGAATGCGTTGCAAAATATGAAAAGATATCCAGCAATGGTTTCAGCATAGAGGAATTGAAAAAACTGCGGGCAGATGACCTGAGCAAGGTCATAAAGCTTGGCCTATTGTACTTTGGCACGGTTATTGCCGTGATGGTACTTACATATACGCAGGCAAGCATACTGGCCACAACGGGGCAAAAGATAATATATAACCTGCGCAACGATATATTTAGCCACATGATGAAGCTGCACATAGGCTTCTATAACGATAACCCTATAGGCAGGCTGGTCACAAGGGTAACTAACGACTGCGAAACGGTGAATGAAATGTTCACGAGCGTTATAGTGAATATATTGAAAAGCTTCTTTGTACTCGGCGGCGTTATAGTGATGATGCTAAGTTATAGCGTTAAGCTGTCGCTGTATATATTCATCGTTATCCCGTTCATAACTGTTGCAACGTTTGTTTTCCGTAAGGCCACGCGGAAGATTTATCGCGTAATGCGCGCCAAAATATCCGAACTGAACGGCTTTGTGGCGGAGCATGTATCCGGCATGAAGGTAGTGCAGGCATTTACGGCGGAAAAAGATGTTAAGGATGACTTTGAAGCAAGGACAGAGGAACTGCGCGGAATAAACATGAAGCAGCTTATGGCGTTTGCTCTGTATAGCCCCGTGCCGTATGTTATGAACATAACGGCTCTTGCGATACTGATATTCGTTGGCGGACATATGGCGATAGATGGAGTTATAACCATAGGTACCATGATAATATTCCAGCGGTACATAAATAATTTCTTCCAGCCTATACAGGAACTGGCGGAGCAGTTCAACACCATACAATCCGCAAACGCTTGCGCGGAGCGTATATTCTGGCTGCTGGATACGGAACCGCAGATAGAGAATGCACCGGATGCGGTGAGCATGGATAACTTTAAGGGCAAAATAGAGTTCAAGAATGTTTGGTTTGCCTATAAGGACGAGGACTGGGTGCTCAAGGATGTATCCTTCACGGTTGAACCCGGGCAGCGTGTGGCGTTCGTTGGAGCAACGGGCGCGGGCAAAACCACAATACAGAACCTTATCTGCCGCTATTATGACATTCAAAAGGGCAGCATAACAATAGACGGCATAGACGTTAAAAAGATAAAGCTGGAGGATCTTAGACGCAACATAGGCCAGATGCTGCAGGACGTGTTCCTGTTCACCGGAGACGTGAAGGACAACATCCGCCTGAATGAGAAGAACATCACGGATGAGGATATAATTGCGGCGGCAAAGACCGTTAATGCGGCAAGCTTTATTGAAAAGCTGGATGGCGGCTATTCGCACCATGTTATAGAGCGCGGAGCGGCTTTCTCGGCAGGGCAAAGGCAGCTTATATCGTTTGCACGCGCGCTTGCATTCAAGCCATCCGTGCTTATATTGGACGAAGCTACGGCCAATATAGACACCGAAACAGAATCGCTTATACAGGATGCGCTCGGTAAGATGATGGAAGGTCGCACAACGATAATGGTCGCGCACAGGCTTTCCACAATACAGAATGCGGACAACATAATTGTTATGCACAAGGGGCGCATAGTTGAGGAAGGCACGCACCAGGAGCTGCTTGAGAAGGGCGGCATATATTATAAATTGTATAAGCTGCAATATGAGCATGATGCCGCATAATGCATAAAGTTACAGACAGGCCGCGAAAGCGGCCTGCTTTTATGCGAATTAACTCATACTTATACAACATAAGGCAGGCATAAGCATATGTTCTTAACGAAATCTTTATACAGAAAAAATGTGAAGGAAATTTTAACTATAAATCAAACACTTTGTGAATTGTTTTTTAACATTAAAATGAAATGTGAAGAAACAGAAATTCACGCAGTAACATGCGAGATTATAGATATATAAGCAATAATTACAAAGTGAATATATAAGTATTGTGTAAATAATAACATGTATAAAGAAGATGTTAATTCAAATTTTCCATTGAAAAAAGCATTGTGATTCGTAATAATATTTAGTAAACTGATACTAAATCAGAGCAAAAAAGAATAGGGGTGTTCTTATTTGACTCGGACAAATCATAGGAGGAATATCACAACATGAACGACATTCTACTCCCCATTGTGCAGACGATCAATGCGTATCTGTCTGACTACGTACTTGTAGTGCTGCTTTTAGGCTGCGGCCTCTACTTCTCCATCCGCACCAAGTTCGTGCAGGTTCGCTGCTTCGGCGAAGGCATGAGGAACGTGTTCGGCAAACTGTCCCTCAAGGGCGGCAAGCAGGGCGGCGGCATGAGCTCTTTCCAGGCTCTGGCAACCGCAATCGCGGCTCAGGTTGGTACCGGTAACATAGTCGGTGCCAGCGGCGCCATCCTCGTAGGCGGCCCCGGCGCAATATTCTGGATGTGGATAATTGCCTTCCTTGGCATGGCCACCATCTATGCTGAAGCTGTTCTGGCCCAGAAGACCCGTATTGTTAAGGAAAACGGTGAAGTACACGGCGGTCCCGTTTACTACATCCGCACTGCCTTCAAGGGCACCTTCGGTAAAATACTGGCCGGCTTCTTTGCCATCGCCATCATACTTGCCCTTGGCTTCTTCGGCTGCATGGTTCAGTCCAACTCCATCGGTTCCACTGCTCAGACTGCCTTTGGCATTCCTTCCTGGATAATAGGTATAGTGCTGGTCGTTGTTGCGGGCTTCATATTCCTTGGTGGTATGGATCGCCTTGCTTCCGTTACCGAAAAGGTCGTTCCCGTAATGGCTGCGTTCTATCTCCTTGGCGGTCTGATAATACTGTTTGCCAACATCACTAAGGTTCCCGAAGCTTTCGGCCTTATATTCAAGTATGCCTTTGCTCCCCAGGCTATCATCGGCGGCGCGTTTGGTGCGGCCATAAAGAAGGCGGTTTCTCAGGGCGCAAAGCGTGGTCTGTTCTCCAACGAAGCCGGTATGGGTTCCACCCCTCATGCGCATGCGCAGGCTAACGTTAAGGATCCTCATGAGCAGGGCACCGTTGCCATGATCGGCGTGTTCATCGATACCTTTGTTGTTCTGACCATCACTGCTCTGACCGTTGTTATCACCCTTTACACCAAGGGCGGCATACTGGCGGACGGCACCATACCCGAAGCTATCAACAAAACCAACCTTGCACAGACTGCTTTCGGCACTCTGCTTGGTGAAGCTGGCGGTAACATCTTCATAGCCATAGCGCTGTTCTTCTTCGCGTTCTCCACCGTTCTCGGCTGGAACATGTTCGGCAAGATCAACGTGGCTTACCTCTTCGGTAAGAATGCTAAGAGTGAGAAAATCGCCACAACCGTTTACACCGTAATCTCTCTGATATTCATATTCCTCGGCACTCTGGCCTCCAACGATCTGGTTTGGGAACTGAGCGATATGTTCAATCAGCTGATGGTTATCCCCAACGTTATCGGTCTTATAGCGTGCGGCGGTCTGGTTGTTTCCCTGACGCACTTCAACAAGAAGAAGGACCAGATAAAGGTTGTAGAATAACATTTCCTTATAGAATAGAATGAGTGAAGAACGGCGCGGCTTCGGCAGCGCCGTTTCTTTATATCCAAAACATGCCCCAAACGTAAAAATGACATTTGCATGCCTTTATATTCCTTAACAGGAACTAAACATCATACAAAAAGCAAAAGAAATTTATTTTATTGTTTTCGAGAAAATACAAAGAAAATTACGGAAACGCAAAACTGAATATTGGCTGAAATTATGATAAATATGACGTAATTGTGTTAAATTATTTATATTTGCATGTCTTTATAACGCAGCATAAATTTTTTAATCTATTTTTTCAATCGTAAAAACCATTGAGAAGATGGTTTTTATTTAGTAAACTGATGATAATCCGAGCAAAAAGAATAGGGGTGTTCTTATTTGACTCGGACAAATCATAGGAGGAATATCACAACATGAACGACATTCTACTCCCCATTGTGCAGACGATCAATGCGTATCTGTCTGACTACGTACTTGTAGTGCTGCTTTTAGGCTGCGGCCTCTACTTCTCCATCCGCACCAAGTTCGTGCAGGTTCGCTGCTTCGGCGAAGGCATGAGGAACGTGTTCGGCAAACTGTCCCTCAAGGGCGGCAAGCAGGGCGGCGGCATGAGCTCTTTCCAGGCTCTGGCAACCGCAATCGCGGCTCAGGTTGGTACCGGTAACATAGTCGGTGCCAGCGGCGCCATCCTCGTAGGCGGCCCCGGCGCAATATTCTGGATGTGGATAATTGCCTTCCTTGGCATGGCCACCATCTATGCTGAAGCTGTTCTGGCCCAGAAGACCCGTATTGTTAAGGAAAACGGTGAAGTACACGGCGGTCCCGTTTACTACATCCGCACTGCCTTCAAGGGCACCTTCGGTAAAATACTGGCCGGCTTCTTTGCCATCGCCATCATACTTGCCCTTGGCTTCTTCGGCTGCATGGTTCAGTCCAACTCCATCGGTTCCACTGCTCAGACTGCCTTTGGCATTCCTTCCTGGATAATAGGTATAGTGCTGGTCGTTGTTGCGGGCTTCATATTCCTTGGTGGTATGGATCGCCTTGCTTCCGTTACCGAAAAGGTCGTTCCCGTAATGGCTGCGTTCTATCTCCTTGGCGGTCTGATAATACTGTTTGCCAACATCACTAAGGTTCCCGAAGCTTTCGGCCTTATATTCAAGTATGCCTTTGCTCCCCAGGCTATCATCGGCGGCGCGTTTGGTGCGGCCATAAAGAAGGCGGTTTCTCAGGGCGCAAAGCGTGGTCTGTTCTCCAACGAAGCCGGTATGGGTTCCACCCCTCATGCGCATGCGCAGGCTAACGTTAAGGATCCTCATGAGCAGGGCACCGTTGCCATGATCGGCGTGTTCATCGATACCTTTGTTGTTCTGACCATCACTGCTCTGACCGTTGTTATCACCCTTTACACCAAGGGCGGCATACTGGCGGACGGCACCATACCCGAAGCTATCAACAAAACCAACCTTGCACAGACTGCTTTCGGCACTCTGCTTGGTGAAGCTGGCGGTAACATCTTCATAGCCATAGCGCTGTTCTTCTTCGCGTTCTCCACCGTTCTCGGCTGGAACATGTTCGGCAAGATCAACGTGGCTTACCTCTTCGGTAAGAATGCTAAGAGTGAGAAGATCGCCACAACCGTTTACAACGTGATCTCTCTGGCGTTCATATTCCTCGGCACCCTTGCTTCCAACGATCTGGTTTGGGAACTGAGCGATATGTTCAACCAGCTTATGGTTCTGCCCAACGTTATTGCCCTTGTTGCCTGCGGCGGTATAGTTGCTTCTTTGACCCACTTTGGCAAGAAGAACAAGGAAATAAAGGTAGTAGAATAATCCTAAATCTTACTCATATAGTTCCTTTTGTACTTAACAGTACAAACAAAGACCCGATCGCTCGGGTTTTTGTTTGTAGATGATTATTATTTTTCGGGCGCATCAAGACCGACTATGCGGCCTTGTGCCAGCTTTGCCGATGGTTTTTCACGCAGCGCATATTCTTCCATCAAATCCCGCATTGCAGCTACGGCTGCATCTACCTGCTTTCTGAACTCATTAGCACTGAGCCGCGCCGCGCCGTTGCCGGCAATGATTATTTGCTCCATTCGGTCCGAGGTTGCAACTTCTACTCGGTAGTTCCTGCTCAATTCGTGCGTGGCTTTTTCAATGTATGTATCGGCCGTTTCGGCCTCTTTAGTATATACCACGGTTATGTTATTCACCTTTTCTATGCTGCCGACATGCCCTTTTATGCGGTATGCATCGAATACAAGTATCAATTCGCATTGCCTTACGCCTTTATAGTTGCACATCAGGTTTATCAGCTTACTTCGTGCCAAGTCCATGTTATCCTTTGCAATGGAGGAAAGGTCGTCCCATGCGAATATTATGTTGTATCCGTCTACCAATAGATAGTCCGGCCCGGTGGGGAAGGGACAAAGTTCGGCTGTGCTTTGGGATTGCTTAGGCGAAGTCTTACGGAATGCGGCAAGCGGGTCGTTCTTTATCGGGCCGTATGTACGCTCGTATATTCTGATAAGCTCCGCTTCGTCCGCATGGGATAGCGGGCGATATGTCGGTATATCAGATATGGTGTAAGGCTTGGCTTGCGGCCGTAGTGCACGCTCCAGGTGCATATTGTCAAATACTTTGTCCCATTTTACGGTATGGCCAGCGCCGTGGCTGCAAAACACGGAATCGGCCGTGTTGAATGTATCTGCTTCGACATCATAGCCAATTTGGCTTATTACTTCCGCGCTGTTATGGCATTCCCGATATTCGCTGCCGATAAGACTGAGCTTGCCCATGCCGCGGGTATACAGCGCAAGCTGGGAAGAATAGCCTTGCATGGCAGAAACGGGCGCAAAACCACGTATGGTGGCGGATGACTCGCCTTGCTCGGGTGCGCTGAAATCGGCGCACATAAGCTGCATATCGTTCAGTGCGCGGCCTATATATTCGGCGGGTATAGTAAGGCTGAATTCGTACCACGGCTCAAGCAGTACATTTTCCGCCTGCATAAGTCCCTGCCTTACGGCGCGATATGTGGCCTGCCTAAAGTCCCCGCCTTCGGTATGTTTAATATGCGAGCGTCCGGAGACAAGGGTTATTTTCATATCAGTTATAGGTGAACCGGTGAGTACGCCAATATGTGCTTTTTCCATAAGGTGCGTAAGTATAAGCCGCTGCCAATTCTTATCCAGCTTGTCTTCAGGACATTTTGACGCAAAAACAAGCCCGCTGCCGCGCTTGAGCGGTTCTAATATCAAATGCACTTCAGCATAATGCCGCAGCGGTTCATAATGGCCAACGCCTTCAACCTTGTTTGCAATGGTTTCCTTATAGAGTATGCCGCCCTGGCTGAAGGATATATCCATATTGAAACGGCTCTTCATAAGGCTTTGCAGCACTTCAAGCTGTATTTCGCCCATAAGGCGAACGTGTATCTCCTTTAGCCGTTCGTCCCATATTATGTGCAGTTCGGGGTCCTCATCCTCAAGCCTTTTTAATGCGGCAAGTGCTTTTGCGGCGTCAAGTCCATTGCCAAGCTGGACGCTGTATGTGAGCACAGGTTCAAGCATAGGCTTTGGTGCGGGCGGCTCTATGCCCAGCCCGTCGCCCGGTTTTGCACGTGTAAGCCCACATACGGCGCATACGCTGCCGGCAAATGCTTCATCAACGGTTCTGAACTTTGCGCCGGAATATATCCTGAGTTGGTCGGCTTTTTCATTCCATGTTTTGCTGCCGTCTGTGCCCGAAAGAATTGATTTTACCTTCAGGCTTCCGGATGTAACTTTAATAAATGTAAGCCGCGCGCCCTGAGCATCGGTTGCTATTTTGAATACTTTCGCGCCGAATTTGGCGTTTCCGGTTATAGGTAAAGTATAGCGTGCTATACAATCAAGGAATCCGTCTACACCGCTCAGCTTTAGCGCGGAACCGAAGCAGCAGGGGAACACAAGGCGGCTTTTTACGGCGGATGCGATCTTCTCATCGCTTATAATGCCTTCGGCCAGATACTCGTTCAGCATGTCCTCGGAACAGGTGGCTAACTCCTCGTAAAAATCATTTATTGGCCTATCGGCTGAAAAATCAATGAAGCCTGCCGAAAGCTTAGTTAATTCAGCTAAAATTTCAGAGCGGGACTTTGATGAGATATCGGTTTTGTTCACGAATACAAATGTAGGTACGCCTGCGCGTTTCAGCAGGCGAAAAAGCGTTTCCGTATGGCTCTGAACCCCGTCGGGTGCGCTTATAACCAGTATGGCATAATCCATTGCGCCGAGCGCACGTTCGGTTTCGGCAGAAAAGTCAACGTGACCGGGAGTATCAAGCAATGTAAAAGTGCAACCGGAATAGTTAAGTTCCGCTTGCTTGGAAAAAATGGTTATACCGCGCTGCTTTTCAAGCGCGTGTGTATCTAAAAAGGCATTGCCGTGGTCCACGCGGCCAAGCTTTCTAAGCATGCCGCTTGCATAAAGCATGGCTTCGCTGAGGGTCGTTTTGCCGGAGTCCACATGGGCCAAAATGCCTATGGTCAGTCGTTTCATTGCGCATCCCAATCAACATATAATATCCATATTATACATAGCCGCAACTATTTATTGCAAGACACCTTGATAAAAATAAGGAGAGGGAATATAATATGGGCTCGTGAGTTATGCAGGAATTGCTGCATATGAATAATACTGTGGGGTGGGATAAAATTATGAATAACGATCTTACCGTCGGAAAGAGCGAAAAGGTACTGTGGAGGTTTTGCCTGCCGCTGTTTGGCAGCATAATATTCCAGCAGTTTTATAATATTGCAGACAGCCTTGTTGCGGGCAAGTTCATAGGCGAAAATGCGCTTGCAGCCGTTGGCAACAGCTATGAAATAACGCTTATATTCATCGCGTTTGCGTTCGGCTGTAATATTGGCGGATCGGTGGTCGTAGCGCAGTTCTTCGGCGCAAAGCGCATGAAGGACATGAAAACGGCTGTTTCTACCACGTTTATTGCCAGCGGAGTGCTGTGCGCTGTGCTTATGGTGGCAGGGCTGCTGCTTGATGAAAAGATGCTGCTGCTAATCAATACCCCCGCCGAGGTAATGGCTGATTCGGCGCTGTATCTCCGCATATACATTTTCGGACTTCCGTTTGTGTTCTTCTATAATGTTGCAACGGGCATATTCTCCGCGCTTGGCGATTCCAAAACGCCGTTCTACTTCCTTGCGGCATCGTCGCTCAGCAACATTGGTGCGGACATATTGTTCGTTACGGCGTTTAAGATGGGCGTAGCCGGCGTTGCATGGGCAACTTTCATATGCCAGGGCGTTAGTTGCATATTGGCGCTGGTATTTGTTTTTGCAAGGCTGAAAACAGTTGAAACGGAGGAACGCGCGCCGCTGTTCTCAGGTGAAATACTGGGCAAAATAGCCAGAATAGCAATACCGAGCGTTCTGCAGCAAAGCTTTATTTCGGTGGGCAACATAATAATTCAGGGCGTTATAAACACATTCGGTACTGCCGTTATGGCGGGATATTCATCCGGCGTTAAGCTGAACAATCTTGTTATAACATCATTCACAACGCTTGGCAACGGCGTATCCAACTTCACGGCGCAAAACATAGGTGCAGGCAAATACGATAGGGTAAAGAGCGGATACTGGGCCGGAACAAAGATGGTATGGATGCTGTCAGTTCCGCTGATTGCGTTGTATTTCTTCTTTGGGGATAAGCTTTCGATGCTGTTCCTGGAGAATCCGACAGAGCTTGCGCTGAAAACATCCGTAACATATCTCCGCATTCTTGCGCCGTTCTATATTGTGGTATCTGCAAAACTTGTTGCGGATGGTGTGCTGCGCGGCTCGGGACGGATGAAGCAGTTTATGGCGTCAACGTTTACTGACCTTTTGCTCAGGGTAGCGCTTGCAGTAGTATTGTCCGGCACGGCGCTCGGTTCTACCGGAATATGGCTTGCTTGGCCGATAGGCTGGTGCGTTGCTACGGCTATATCCATATACTTCTGCCGCCGGGGCATAAAGAGTGCCGGCGTTTGACATATGCGCCGCATAATGATACAATAAATACGAACATGAATATGTTCCGTGTCTGATCGGTAATCGATCGGTTAAAAGGGAAGCAGGTTAAAAGCCTGCGCGGTCCCGCCGCTGTATGCGCGAGCGATGCTTCAATAAGCCACTGTTTATTACGGGAAGGCGAAGCAAAGCAATGATGCGCGAGCCAGAAGACCTGCACGGAGCAAGCTTCTCCACGCGGATTTGGACACGGAAGCAGCATTATGATAGCTTTTTATCTATGCCGTTGGAGAATTTTCCGGCGGTTTTTTATTACGGAGGTTTTAATATGAACATAAACTGGTTTCAGGATCCTGACCATTTGGTATATATAAATGCGGAGAAAAGTCTTGGCGAGCTTGAAAATCGGCTGAAACTGCCGGGCCTTTGCGAGGCTGCAAATGCCCTGCATGCAGAACCGAACGACGTTGGATACACATTAAAAGGCCCTAAGCGCACCTGCGGCAGACTATTTATACCCGACCTTACATTCAAGCGCCATATTGAAATGGGCGAAAACATATTCCTATTCCTTGGGGAGATGACGGAGTGCTACGTTATATTCTTCCCGATGGATCCGGCGGTAAAAGTATAAGCGCCGCTAAAATATAATTTGCTCCCGATGAGTCCCCTATATGCTTCTTGATTTAATTCAAGGGCATATAGGGGAGTCTTGATTTGACAGATCACATAATTGAGTATATAATAACGATTGTTACACAATTGGCGATATTAGCTATACGAAGAGCAACATAATAGGAGATGATAGACCATGCCGCCTAAGACCAAGTTTTCAAGGGAAGATATTGTTAATGCAGCATTTGAACTGACGCGGGAAAAGGGAATAGAGAAAATCACCGCACGCGATATAGCTGAAACGGGATGCATGTCTACCCGGCCTATGTTCAATTATTTTTATTCGATAGACAAGCTTCGCGGCGCCGTGCTTGAAATCGCGAAGGAACTGTTTGATGAATACATAGAGGACGGGTTGAAGTATTCAGTGCCGTTTCTTGGGTTCATGTCAGAATATATTCAGTTTGCTAAGGACGAGCCGATGCTTTATAAGGCGCTGTTCATTTCAAAGGTAGACGAGAAAAAACCGAGCACGATAGCGGCGATGGAGCAATCGAAAGCTGCGCTGAGAAAATCGCTGATGCGCACATATAAGATGGATGCCGATACGGCGGATTGCTACTTTAGGGACATGTGGCTTGTCGTGAACAGCTTGGCTACGCTTATAGTTACGGATTCGAACCCATATGCGGATTGGCAGATAAACGCTATTCTTACAGAGTTCAGCCTAAGTTTGTGCATGGCAGCTAAGAACATAAAGGGCTTCGCAAACGGTAATTACGACCGCGATGCTATATTGAGTGAGCTTGTGGCGCGCAAGCACATGGCCAACGCCAAGGCTGAGATAAAAGCGCAGCGGACGAAAATAAACGATATACCGGCAATAATAGCAGGCGAGCCAAGCGACAAGGCGTTTTTGTATATACATGGCAAGATGGGCTATAAGGAAGAAGCGTATAATTTTGCGCAATACGCCTGCCCACAGGGCTATCAGGTTATAGCGATAGACCTGCCGGAGCATGGTGATCGGAAAAACAGCAAGGAAAAGCTGCTACCGTGGATGGCTGCGCCTGAAATAAAAAGGACATACGAGCTGCTTTCGGAAAGATATAGCTCAATCAGCGTTTGTGCTGTGAGCATAGGCGCATGGTTCAGCATGCTTGCGCTGCAGGATAAGAAGATAGATAAGGCAATGTTCATATCGCCTATTGTAGACATGGAAAAGCTGATATGTACAATGATGGAATGGGCTGGGGTCACAGAAGAGGAACTTGCCGAGCGCATAAAGATACCAACTGATTTCGGCGAAACGCTCAACTGGAACTATCTTAGCTGGGTGCGAAAAAATTCATACAAATGGGATAAACCGACGGATATTATATACGGCGGCAAAGACAACATGACACCGCGAGAGACGATAGAAAAAATTTCGAAATCCTGCGCAACAACGCTTACTATAATGGAAAAAGGTGAGCATTGGTTCCATACTCCGGAGCAGATGAAGGTGCTTAATCGTTGGATGAAGGCCAATGTGCAGGGGAGCATATATGATAATTGAGACTGAGCGCATAATACTGCGGGAAATGACGCAGGACGATTTTGACGCGCTGTATAGGGTGCTTGGCGATTCGGACATAATGCGCCATTATCCATATACGTTTGACGAAAAGCGGGTGATGAACTGGATAAACCGAAACATTGAAAGATACGGCATATTCGGTTTCGGCCTATGGGCACTTGTATTGAAGGAAACGGGGGAGATGGCTGGCGACTGCGGGCTGACGATGCAGAACATAAACGGCACAATAAAGCCGGAGATAGGTTACCATCTGCGCAGAGATGTTCAGCATAAAGGCTTGGCAATGGAAGCAGCAATGGCCTGCCGGGATTGGACGTTTGAGAACACTCCGTTTAACGCTGTGTATTCATACATGAAGCGCGACAATACGCCTTCAAGCAAAGTGGCTATGGCAAACGGCATGAAGCTGGTTGAAGAATTCAGGGATGATGAGGGAGAGATAAGCTCAGCCTACGCAATAACGCGGCAGGAATGGGAAAAGCTAAAGAAATAAGCGAACATTGCCTGGACTTTGTTGACCAAAGACCGGGTTATATGTATAATAAACGCAACTGCTGTTGCGCAACATTGCTGAAGCATTAAGGAGACGCATTATGCCGCCAAAGTTTATGTTCACGAAAGAACAGCTGATAGAGGCATCATTGAATATAATACGGCGCGGAGGGCCGCAGAGCCTTACCGCAAGGTCGCTAGCGGGAGAGCTCGGCTGCTCGGTAAAGCCTATATTTGGCCTGTTCAAGAACATGGAGGAGGTCCGGCTGGAAACCATAAAGGCGGCGGATAGGATATACCGCGGATACATAGGCGCCGCATCGCATGCCGAAGAAAAGCCGTATAAGGCCATGGGCATGGCATATATACGCTTCGCTACCGAAGAAAAGGAGCTGTTCAAGCTGCTTTTTATGCGGGACAGGTCGGCCGAAAACATAAATGATGACAGCGGTAAGGATGTTACGGAGGCAATAGTTAAGCTTATATCCAAAAATACGGGCCTTAACGAGAAAACAGCATATATGCTGCACCTTGAAACATGGCTTTATGTTCACGGCATAGCAACCATGATAGCAACGAACTATCTTGAATGGGACGGCGAGTTTGTGAGCAATGCGCTGACGGATTGCTATACCGGCCTGCTGCACAGGTTCAAAACGAAAGCTTTGGACGTCATTTCATAAGCTTTTGCGCAAGTATACCCGCGCCAATAAGTCCCGCGCTGTTGCCAAAGCGGGCACTGCGTATATTTACGTCAAAACCTGGCGCTGTCAATTCGCTTACCTTTGACGTGACCATATTGAATACATTCTCATCTTCCATTATGCCGCCGCCTATTATCATGCAGGCGGGATTAAATATATGTATAAGCGAAGCCAAGCCTTCGGCTACCTGTTTAGCCCAGCCGTCAACAAGGACGTGTACGTCACTGCGGTCGAGATTAGCGGTTATCGTGCGCCCGTCGCAAAGGGAAGCATCCATGGCTTTTGCCTGCTCAACCAGACGGGTAACGCTTGCAATGTTTTCATAGTATTCGCCGCTCATGTATATCATGCCGAACTCACCGGCAGACCAGTTTGCTCCATGATATACCGCGCCGCCGCGAACTATCGCGCCGCCTACGCATGTGCCGTAAGTAAGGCAGAGCACATCCGCTGTGACATCGGCGCTAAGTGCGTTTGATTCAGCAATGGCCATGCAATTAGCATCGTTTTCCACGGCTACGGGTACGCCAAACGCGCCGAATTCGGTTTTCAGGTTTTTGCCGGTATAGCCCGGTATAAGGTGGGGCGGGTCGTATATTATTTCGCCCGTTTCGCAGTTTATCTGCCCGCGGGTGCATATGCCTATCGCATCAATGTCGATGATGGTGCCGCAAACCTTGCGTATGCGTTCTATCAATGCGTCTGCACCGTACTGTCCGCAGGTGGGGAAGGAGGACACATCCTTCAGAACACCATCTTCATATATACCATGCTTTACGAATGTTCCGCCTATGTCAAATACCGCAGCTTTCATTTACAGCTAACCCTAACCTTTCTTTTTATGCACACAGTATACCATATGAAAGAAGAAAATCACACCCTGTTATAAAATTGGCAGCAAAAGAGTTTGCACGCTGTATTGACAATATCAAACGAGCGTGATATGCTTTGTACAACTTAATTAACATGGTGTTAATAAACGCGGAACGTGTGAAGCACCACATTATAGGCGAATTTAAAGTTTTGCGGGATTCTCGCAGAAATATTATAAAACAGAGAGGAAAACCAAGATGAAGAAGATTCTTGCTATCGTGCTTTGCCTGGTGATGGTCCTCGGCGTAGTTGGCTGCCAGTCCAATACTCCCGCCGATACCGATGAACCCAAGCAGACAAACGATAACAACACACCCGCTAACACCGATGCTCCTCAGACATCCGGTGAGCCGGCAGAGGAAAGCCCCTATGTAGAGGACGCTACCTTCCGCTATCTGTATCCTTCGGAGATATCTACGCTGAACTATCTGGCGACGAGCTCCACCGTAGACTTCAAGCCCGCGTCCAACTTTGTTGACACGCTGATAGAGTATGACCAGTACGGCGTTGTGAAGCCCTGCCTTGCGACCAGCTGGGAAACCTCTGACGATGGTCTTGTTTGGACATTCCACCTGCGCGAGGGCGTGAAGTGGTATGACTGCGAGCTGAATGAGTATGCCGACGTTACCGCCGACGACTTCGTTTTCGGAGCCGAGTGGATACTGACCCCTGCCAACGAATCCGACAACGTGGATACCCTTGCAAACGTTATAGTGAACGCCAAGGAATACTTTGACGGCACCGTAACCGACTTTGCAGAGGTTGGCGTAAAGGCCCTTGACGAGCATACCCTCCAGTACACACTGAAGGACACTTGCCCGTACTTCCTGTCCATGATGACCTATGTTGCCTTCATGCCCGCCAACAGGCAGTTCGTTGAAGAGAGCGGCGAATACTACGGCACTTCCAACGACACCCTGCTTTACAATGGCGCATACTACTGCACCAGCTGGGAACCCCAGAACGAACTGGTGATGGAGCGCAACGACAATTATTGGGATGCCGAGAACGTATCTATAAAGACCGTTTACGGCAAGTACAACGCCGAAGCCGAAGCACTTGCGCCTGAAATGTATCTGCGCGGCGAGATCGACGAAGCCACTATCCCCGTAGAAATACTGGACAGCTGGATGAACGATCCCGAAAAGCAGAACATCGTCCGCCCGAACCGTCCCACTTACGATGCAATGTGGTGGTTCTTCGATTTCGATCCCCATATGGACGAAACCTATGACAACGATGCGTTTAAGACCGCCGTTAACAACCGCGCCTTCCGTCTTTCCATTGTTTATGGTATAGACCGCGTTAAGGCCATGAGCTGCTACGATCCTTACAGCCCGGAAGAATACCTGATGAACACCATTACTCCTCCGAACTTCGTTGCAGTAGACGGTAAGGATTACACCATGACCGGCGAACTTGAGGCCGTTACCGAACAGAACTGGTTCCAGCCCGAAACCGCTCTCCAGTACAAGGAACAGGCCATGGCCGAACTGAGCGCGCAGGGCGTGATCTTCCCGCTCGTGTTCCCGTATTACTATCGCGTAGACCAGGCTAACCAGGATCTGGTTGCCCAGGTAATCGAGCAGCAGCTCGAAGAGCTCCTTGGTAAGGACTATATCGACATCGTTCCTGTTGCCGGTCCTGCCAACAACTACAACTCCGAAGTCCGTAACGCCGGCAAGTATGGCCTTATGGAAGAAGGTTGGGGTCCTGACTTTGCGGATCCTGTGACCTATGCCGATCCTTGGGGTCTCAGCTGGAGCTACAACAACCGTTCCATGTGCACTCAGGAAGATTACCTGACCGGTTATGTTTACACTCAGGAAGACTATGACAACGGCGTTATAGACGATGCCGACTATGTTGGCGCACAGCAGCAGATATACGATAAGATGGTTCAGGAAGCTACCGCCGAGAAGGTAGACCTGGCCAAGCGTTATGAACTGTTTGCCAAGGCCGAAGCGTGGCTGATAAACGAAGGTATCGTTATACCGTTCCGTGTATTCTCCAACGGCTACGTTGCCAGCAAGCTGACCGTGTTTGATGGCGAATATTCCTCCTTCGGCGTGTCAATCTGGCGCTACAAGGGCAAGCATGTCCTTAAGGAAGCCATGAGCCTGACCGATTATCAGGAACAGTTTGCACAGTGGAAGCTTGACCGCGAGGCTGCTCTTGCCGCGGCGGAATAAGACCGAATCTTAAACCATATCGCGGGGGCGTGGGGTGTTTTCGCCTCATGCCTCCCGCTGCTTTACGCCATTCTTAGAAAGGAGCCGCTGCTTGCTCACTTTAGCGGCACGCGGATGATGCCCCATGTTGGAATATATCCTCAAGCGCACGGCGGGCGCGATAATATCGCTGTTCGTTGTAATAACGCTGATATTCGTATTGCTGCGCCTTATGCCGATGGAAGGCTACTTCGGCGCGGAGTACGATAAGCTTAGCGAAGAAGTTCGCGCAAGTATGCTGGCAGAAAAAGGGCTGGATCAGCCGATATATGTCCAGCTGTTCAATTTCTATAAAAGCCTGTTTCAGGGCGACCTTGGTAAATCCTGGATATATCGCCCGAATTACCCCATAGTAAAAATACTGGAAAAGAAAATACCTTATTCGCTTAAAATAGGTGTTATATCAATGATATTCTCGCTTATAGTAGGCATACCTCTCGGCGCCGTGATGGCGCGTTTCAAAGGAAAATTTGCGGATAAGCTCGGCACGGCGTTCATTGCCATTGTTGAGGCGCTCCCTACGGCTGTGTTGATGCTGTTTTTGCAGCTGTTTTTTTCAAGCTGGTTCAATCTGTCACTGCTGTTTGACAAAAACAACTATGCCACATGGGTGCTGCCGATATTCTCCATATCGCTGCTGAGCATATGCTCATACGCGATGTGGATGCGCCGCTATATGATAGATAATATAAACATGGACTATGTAAAGCTTGCGCGCGCAAAGGGCGTGAGCGGGAGCAGAATAATGTTCCGCCATGTATTTAAAAACGCATTCGTGCCTATGGCGCAGTTCCTGCCCGGTTCGGTGCTTTCAACAATAATCGGTTCAATATATATTGAGCACCTTTATTCCATACCCGGAACCGGCAGCCTGCTGATAGACGTTATACAGCTTCAGGACAACACAATGGTTCAGGCGCTGGTGCTTATATATGCCGCGATAGGCATTGCCGGAATGTTCCTTGGTGACGTGCTGATGGCGCTCATTGATCCGCGCATAAGCTTCGCAAAGAAAGGAGACGACCGTTAAAATGGCAGATAAGAAGAAAAAACTCCTTTTCAACAGGCAGATGCGCCGCATAGACGAACTGGATCAGCACATACAGGAAGGCCTTGCGCTGGAGCAGGCGGATAAAGAGCTGCCTATGTATGATGCGGCGGATTATACCGCAGAGCAGATAGCCGCAATAGACCCAAAATGGTTTGAACCGCATGGCTTTAACGAGCAGGATGCCGAGCGCACGGCATATTCAAACTATTCATACTGGGCGAGCACGTTCAAAAACTTTTGGCGCAATAGGGCTGCACGCATACTGATAGTTGCGCTGATAGCGATAATTGCCTTCGCTTTCATTCAGCCGCTGCTGCCCAATCAGCATGACCCCGTTACAATAAACAATGACCCCGAAACCGGCATGCACCTTCGCAACCTTGCGCCGTGCAGCGAATACTGGTTCGGAACAAATGCAATAGGTCAGGACCTTTGGGCAAGGGTATGGGCCGGCACGCGCACGTCCATAATAATCGGCCTTGTGGTAGCGCTGAGCGATCTTATATTTGGCGTTATAATAGGCATGGCATGGGGTTACGTAAGGAGTCTTGATAAAGCGCTGACGGAGATATATAATGTAATAAGTAATATCCCGCAAACGCTTATATTGATCCTTGTAAGCTACATACTGCGCCCGAGCATGACCACCATAATCATATCCATGTGCATGGTTGGATGGATGGCCATGGCCCGCTTTATCCGCAATCAGGTCGTTATATTCCGCGACAGGGACTATAATCTGGCGTCCCGCTGCCTTGGCAGCAGCACGCTGAGGATAATTATAAAGAACCTGCTGCCGCAGATGGTTTCGGTAATTATGCTGCAAACGTCGCTTGCGATTCCAGGTGCCATAGGCGACGAAGTGTTCCTTACCTATATTGGCCTTGGTATACCCACATCCCAAGCTTCGCTGGGCAATCTGGTTGAAGCCGGCCGCGTACTGATGATGGACAGCACGTTGAGATATCAGCTTGTGTTCCCGGCAGCCGTTGTGGCGTTTATAACTATTGCGTTCTATATCATCGGCAATGCGTTCAGCGATGCGGCCGATCCTAAGAATCACGTTTAAGGAGGCGCAGCATGGAAAACTATTTGCAGAACAAAGAAGTTATTCTTTCCGTAAAAGACCTCAGCGTGCGCTTCAGCCTGAGAGGGAAAAGTCTGCATGCGATACGCGGCGTGAGTTTGGACGTATATAAGGGCGAAAGCCTTGCCATAGTAGGCGAGTCCGGCTCAGGCAAGTCGGTACTGACCAAGAATTTCATAGGCCTGCTTGACAAAAACGGCACCATAGATAAGGGCGAGATACTCTTTGAAGGAATGGACCTTGCCAAGTTCAAAACGGAACGGGAATGGGCGAAAATACGCGGCAAGAAAATTGCCATGGTAATGCAGGACCCAATGACCAGCCTTAACCCGCTTAAAACTATAGGTTGGCAGATAAGTGAAGCACTTATATTGAACCGCGGCATGAATCATGCTCAGGCTAAGGCGGAAACTTTGAATATACTGAAGGATGTTGGCATATCGGAGCCTGAAAGACGCTACAAGCAGTATCCGCATGAGTTTTCGGGCGGCATGAGGCAAAGGGTGGTAATAGCCATAGCCGTTGCATGCTCGCCGGAAATACTGATATGCGATGAACCTACGACCGCGCTTGACGTTACGATACAGGCACAGATACTTTCACTTATAAAGGATTTGTGCCGCAAATACGGCATGACTACGATATATATCACGCATGACCTTGGCGTTGTAGCCAACGTTGCGGACAGGATAGCCGTTATGTATGCGGGCGACATAGTAGAGGTTGGCACGAGTGAAGAAGTGTTCTTCGATCCAAAGCATCCGTATACATGGGCGCTTATGTCAAGCCTTCCGCAGCTTGGCGAAAAAGGGCATGAACTATACTCCATCAAGGGTACGCCGCCCAAACTTTTCGGCGTGATACGCGGCGATGCTTTTGCTCCGCGTAATCCGCAGGCGCTGAAGATAGACTACATGGTGCGTCCGCCGTATTTTGAGATTTCACCCACGCATAAGGCACGCACCTGGCTGCTTGATCCGCGCGCACCAAAGATCGACCCTCCCGAATGCCTGAAGCGGCTGAAGGAGCTTGAAAATATAGAAAGCGGTGATATGGATGAGTAACGAAAACGTGGTGATAAAAACGCCGCTTCTCAGCGTGAGGAATATGGATGTCACCTTCGGCAAGGGCAAGAATGCGTTCAAGGCCGTAAACAACGTAAGCTTTGATGTATATCGCGGCGAAACGTTTGGCCTGGTTGGTGAATCAGGCTCCGGCAAAACCACGATAGGCCGCGCCATAATACGCATAAACAAGCTTTCTGCAGGCGAAGTGATATACGATGGCAAGCGTATATCAGGCCAGATAGATCACGAGACTGACCGCGAGGTGATAAAGAATATCCAAATGATATTCCAAGATCCTATGGCCAGCCTTAACGAACGCGCAAAGGTTGACTATATTGTGAGCGAAGGGCTTACCAACATAAGGCATGACCTGAGCCACGAGGAGATAGAGGAACGCGTGGCGAAGGCTCTGCTGGATGTTGGCCTGCTGCCTGAGTTCGCCAGCCGTTTTCCGCATGAGTTTTCCGGCGGACAGCGCCAGCGCATAGGCATAGCGCGCTGCCTTGTTATGGACCCTGAGTTTATAATAGCGGACGAGCCCATAAGCGCGCTGGATGTATCCATACGCGCGCAGGTGCTGAACCTTATGAGCAAGCTGCAGCAGAAACGCGGGCTGACGTATCTGTTCATAGCGCACGACCTTAGCGTTATGCGCTTCATATGCAACAGAATAGCCGTTATACACAAGGGCGTTATAGTTGAACTTGCTGAGACGGAGGAACTGTTCAAGCATCCGCTGCATCCGTATACGCGCGTTTTGCTTTCCGCTGTGCCGGTACCAAATCCGCATGTTGAGCAGAAGAAAAAGGTACTTGTATACGATCCGTCGTGCCATAACTATTCGGCAAACGAACGGCCTATATGGATGGAGATTGCCCCGGGGCATTTTGTCCGCGGCAGCGAAAGGGAACTGACCGCTTACAGGGAAAAGCTTGCGAAGCGGTAACATAACGGAGGAATAAGAAATGTATCAGACGTCGCCAAAGTCGCAAGCCGACCTGAAATTTCATAATCTAAAGCTGGTGTTCGATCTGGTCAAGCAGGAAGGACCTATTTCGCGTGCATCGCTTGCAAAGCGCACGGGTCTGAGCCCGACCAGCATGACGCGCATAGTTAACGTATTAAAGCGCATAGGGCTTATATCTGAGCATTCCGTTGCGCAGGCGGGCGTTGCGGGAAGGCCGAGCACACTGCTTGAAATATGCGCCGATGCGGCGTATTGCCTGTGCGTTGATGCTATGCCGAACGTAAGCAAGGTAACGCTTGTTGATATGGCGACCAAGCAAGCAGTATATCGTGAAATGGTAACCGTCAGTGGCACATCGTTTGAAACCGTTGCGGATGAGTTGAATGCAATGCTTGGCGAAATGTGCCGCGATGCAGGCATAACGAGGGACAGGATAGCGTGCTGCGGCATGAGCATATCTGGCCACGTTTTAAGGAATGGCTACATAGCAGCATCGAGCCAGATGCAGTGGGCGGACATAGACGGCGTAGGAATACTTGAAAGGGCGCTGGATATGCCGGCAATAGTTGAGAACGACTGCAAGGCGGCATTGCTTGGCGAACAATATCTGCTTTCCTGTGCGGGCGAAAGCACGGCAAATATTGCGTATGTTAAGTTTGGCTGGGCAGGCGTTGGCAGCGCGGCAATGGTGGACGGTATGCTGCTGCGCGGCAGCCGTAACGCCGCGGGCGAAATCGGCCATTTTAATTCGCAGCTTGAAGGCCTTTCAGGAGATAGGTGCGAATTCAAAGGCTGCTTTGAACATACGATAAGCGAATCCGCCGTGATAGAGCATGCGCGGTCAATAAATCCAGCATGCGCATCACTTGCGGGCGTAAATGAAGCCATCGCAAACGGAGATGAGCGGATAATTAAGCTGATGAACGACATATGTGAATATATAGCCATAGCCGTGAGTGACATTTCCTGCGCATATAATTCGGATAGGATAATACTTAGCGGCAACATAATAACCAACCTTGCCGACTGCTATCAAAATGTGCTGCGTTATGTTGAAAGGCGGCTTACGCGTTCCGTGCAGCCTAATTTACAGGTATGCTTATCCAAAATGGGCACGAATGCAAGCCTGTACGGCATGAGCTGCCTGGCAGTAGAAGAAACGATAAAGCGCCTTTTGAGCAACGATACGGGATTTTAACATATGAAACTGATTGAAACAAAGAACTACGATGAATTGAGCCGCGTGGCTGCCGATATGCTGATAAGCGAAATAAAGGCAAAGCCGGACTGCGTGCTGGGCCTGGCAACGGGCAGCACGCCCATAGGCACTTATGATAAGCTTATTGAAGCATATAAGTCCAACGAAGTATCCTTTGCCAAAGTAAAGAGCATAAACCTTGACGAATACGTTGGCATAAGCTGGTCTAACACGGAAAGCTACAGATATTTTATGAATGAGCATCTGTTTGACCATGTGGATATAGACAAGACGAATACGCATGTGCCGAACGGCTTGGCAGGAGATCTTGACGAAGAATGTGTGCGCTATGATGCGCTGTATGACCGGATTGGTCCAGCTGATATACAGATGCTTGGCATTGGCCTGAACGGGCACATTGGCTTCAATGAACCCGGCACTTCGCTCAGCGCGCCAACGCACATAGTTAAGCTAAGCGACAGTACACGCCAAGCAAACAGCCGAAATTTCACATCGCTTGACGCCGTACCGTATAAAGCGATAACGCTTGGCATGGCCGGAATAATGAAGGCGAAGAAGATAGTGCTGCTGGCATCGGGTCCGGCAAAGCGGGACGCGATAGAAAAAACTGTGTTTGGCGAAGTTGACCCGCATGTCCCTGCAAGTTTTTTGCAGCTGCATCCGGACGTTACGATAATTTGCGATTTTGCATTGACAAATAAAAAGACCTGCTAAGAAAAGTCAAGTAGAAATTTCAAGGTAGTTTGCTGTGCAAAAAAGCTGCACCAAACCAAGCCGCTTTGCGTCTCAAATTTGAAACGGCGGCCAGCCAACGTTATGTGGCAAGGTCAGGCGGTATGTTCCAGCGACTCCAGATAGGCCTTCACGGTGGCGTAGTAGATGCGCAGGAATTTGTTTGCAGAAGCCATCATGTAGACACGGTAGGGCTTGCCCTCGGCACGTTTCTTGTCCATGAACTGGTAGACCGGTTCATCCAGCGGCGCATTCTGCAAATAGACGCTCATGACAAGGAACAGCGTCCGCCGCAAGGAGGATGCGCCAATTTTGCTCATGGATTTGTGCTTGCCAGTCACGTCTCCAGAGTCATTCGGCGGAGCATCAAGGCCGGCGTAGGCAACGAGTGCTTTCTTGGAATAAAACCGGCGCACGTCGCCAATTTCGGCTATGAGCTGCGGGCCGAGCGTCGGCCCTACGCCAAACATACCCATGACGACGGGATATTCCGGCAGCTGTGCGGCTAAGGCGAGCATTTCATGTTTGAGCGCGGTAAGGGCGGCAGAAGTCGCTCTGAGTTGTGCAACAGCCTGTTCCACGAGCAGCTTTGTCGTTTCGGACTTCGGCATGACGCCAATGTACCCGCTTGCCTCGGCGTGAATGGTATGCGCTTTTTCCTCGCTGAAATTGTAGCCGTGTTTTCTGCACCAACGCTGGTATTTGTTTGTGAAGACCTTTTCGGATTTCTCGCTAACGCAGCGGCAATGCCAGAATTCAGCAACAAAATCCACCCACTTTTCACTTCCGTCCCCACGGATCGGGCTTGAAAACAGGCGGTTGACGTTTGGAAACACCGTATCCAGCAATGAAATCAGGTTGTTCTTCAAAACCGTCTGCACCTTGGAATACTGCCGGTACTGGCGGTAGCAGTTCTTCAGCAGCAGCCGGGTATCTTCCTCTGGAACGTACCTCGGCAAAGTGAGCCAGCGGTCAAGGCCGTAGTTTGCCAGCTTGACAGCGTCCTTTTTATCGGTCTTGACACGCCTCAAATCGTTGTTCCCGTAGCTATGCACCAGCTTTGCATTGACGACGGAAACATACAGTTCTGCGTCGTGAAGCAGCTTTGCGACCGGCGCATGGTAATTTCCTGTGGCCTCCATGACCACGCGAGTCTCACCGTTCAGGCTTTTGAGCTGCTTTGCCAGTTCGCTCAGTTCACTGTCGGTGTGACGGACTTCAAAGGGCGAGATGACGACCTCTCCAAAGGGACGCATGACGGCAATCGTGCTCCTGCCTTTGGAAATGTCAATGCCAACAGAGTTCATTTGCATTCCTCCAATCTGTGAATCGCAACCGGAATCCATCTTTTTCTCATTGCCGATTCAATCTATTGGGTGACACGAACTCCAAGGCTCAACCTGCTCAAATCGAACGCTGCAATAAGGGGATGACTGACAGTCTTTTTAACGGACATGGAAGCCCAAGGAGTAAATGGTCAGCCAGTTGCTCCCCTTATTGTAGCTTAGGCAAGAGACGGAAAGAAGCCCAGCCGGATGCTGGGCTTCCAACCAAAAATTATTGTAATAGGAGTAATCATATGAAAAAAGAGAAGCGCATATTGAGCATAGGCGCCCATCCGGACGATGCGGATACCTATTGCGGCGGCCTGCTTTCCAAACTGCGCGACAAGGGCTGGCAGGTGCGTTTGCTTTCCGTTACGGATGGAAGTGCGGGCACATATCACGCCGAAGTAACAAGGGAAGAACTCAAACTTCAGCGCCGCAGCGAGGCTGCCGCGAGCGGAAGGCTGCTTGGCGGCCGTTACGACGTGCTGGATTACCCGGACGGGCAGCTTCAGGTTACGCTTGAAGCGCGCGAGCACCTTATCCGCTATATTCGCACGTTTGCGCCGGACGTTATACTGACCAACCGTACCAACGACTACCATGCGGACCACAGGAACGTTTCCCTGCTTGTGCAGGATGCATCTTTCCTGCTTACGGTACCAAAAATTTGTCCGGATACGCCGTATCTTGAGGATACCCCGGCCATACTATTCTGGGGCGATGATTTCATGAAGCCCTATCCGCATCAGCCGGACATTATTGTGCCGCTGGCAGATGAAAGAATGGATTTGAAGGTGAAGCTTGCAAGCTGCCACGAATGCCAGTATTTTGACTGGATGTATTGGCCGCACCATACCGAACGCATAGATTGGCCGCGTGAAAAGCAGGTGGCAATGCTGAGCGAACGTTACCATGCAGGCAGCCAGGCCGAGGCTGACCGCCTGCGCGGCAAGCTTACCGAGCTTTACGGTGTTGAATCGGCCGCAAAGATCCGCAACGTTGAAACCTATGAGGTAAGCGAATACAGCGGACCCATAGACGAAGAATTCCTGACAATAGCAAAAAGCGTAGAATAAACCCTCTCCTTAAACAATGCGCAGAAGCCGCCGAGAAATTGGCGGCTTTTTGCGCAATAATAACGTCGATTCTTCGCAAAACACGGCTTGACTAAATTGTCTGCTTGGGCTATATTCATCGTAAATACAAAATGATGGAGGCGTAATATGAGCAAAAAGTTAGTTGCATATTTTTCAGCCAGCGGAGTTACCGCATCCCTTGCCAAGAATTTGGCTGCGGCGATAGGTGCGGTCTTTTTGAAATAGAGCCCGTGATCAGATATGGCAAGGCAGATCTTGACTGGACGAACAAAAAGTCCAGAAGTTCGGATGAAATGAACGATAAGTCGTCCCGCCCCGCTGTGGCAAAAAAGCTTGGCAACATGAGTGAATACGATGAAGTATTCGTGGGATTCCCCATATGGTGGTACATCGCACCCACTATAGTGAATACCTTCCTTGAAGGTTACGACCTTGCGGGCAAGACAATAATTCCGTTTGCTACATCAGGCGGCAGCGGCATGGGCGAAACCAATGAATACCTTGCAAACAGCTGCAAGGGTGCAAAGCTTGTTGAGGGCAAGGTTCTCCGCCGCAATGCCTGCGCAGATGAACTGAAAAAGTGGGCGGAAGAAGTTGTGAAATAATGATTGCAGCGCCGAATCGATCAAATGGCTGATGCGGCGCTGTGTTTTGTTGGGGGGATAGATGACATACGAAAAGTCGTTTGATACCATAGATGAGTTTGTAGACAATATCAGCAGAGGCGGGGAGATAGAACTTGAATACAATGGAAAACTCTACTTTGCCGGAATGATAGGCGAAAATAAATGGACTGCATGTGAGCAACACAATGATGAATCGAGCAAAGAATATGCATCGGCGGAAGAAGTATGCTCATATCCGATAGAAGATAAAACTATCGGAGAGGTGATTACCAAGGCAAAGATAACGTTTAGGTGCTTTGAGTGAACATGTAGCTAAAGTGAATTGATAAGCATTCCAAGCATATAAGGAAGGCGTGGGATAGGACATGTACCAAATACTAAAGCAGGCTTATGAACATGGAAAAGTGATTTCGGTATATATAAACGAAAGCGACCCAACAAGGTGCAATGTGGGTTATGTTGCCGCATTAAATGAAAAGGAAGTCGCAATGTATATGCTCGATGAAGATGGTGATTTTGAAATACTGTCGGTGCATGGCATTGATAAAATTTTTAGAATCGATGCCGATGGGGAGTATGAGGACAAACTCATTAAAGCCAATAAATTGATAGCTGATAAACCTCCCGAGTTTATATACGAAGGAGGGAGCATGATAAAGGCAGTCTGTGAATACGCTAAAAAGTATGATTACCCGATATGGATCGCATTCAAAGGCAATAATGAAATAGGCCCATGGGGAAAGGCAATGAATGTGACAGATGATATGATAACAATAACGCGACTTGGCGATCCAAAGCCTGGCAATGTAAGCTATATCCTAACACGACAGATTGATTACATCGCATGCGAATATAAGGAATATCATGAAGATGAAGAATAAATGAATGTGAAGGGTCAATTTTGATTATTTGACCCTTCATTATGCTGTCTACTTCAACTTCTGCACGCCGTTTACATCTATCATGGTGTCTCCGGTAAGGAGCAGTTCGCTCACCGTCACAAACTCATAGCCTTGCTCCTGTGCGGTTTTAAGGAGCGTAGGCAGGTATTCCTTTATCTTGTAGCCATTGTTGTGGCAAAGTATTATGCAGCCCGGATGCAGCTTGGGTATCACGGTATCGAGTATCGTCTTTGCGCTGCGCTCTTCTTTCCAGTCTATGGTATCACTGGTGGATGCCGGATGGAACAAGGCCGAAAATGCCGAAAAAAGGGCGATTTTTGATTGCTAAAAAGGCTGTAGTTATAAAAATATCAAAGTACAAATGTTCGAATGGGATTATTTTAGCCAAATTTAGAATATCAGACTATGATAAGAATAAGTATGTTTATTTTCTTTGCTTAAAAGGTTGAGACATTTTATAAAGTATGATAAAATAAGACAACAAAAAGCATGATATATGCTTTTTACGCCGAATGGACTATTGTGCAAAATGCACAAATAAACATACTTTGCCGTATGCGAGCATTCGGCGCATAGACCGACCGCTTGGCTCGACGCGCCATTGCACGCGGGCAGTAAGCCGCCGGGAAATAGAAAGCGAGCAGCTGTAGTTCATGACTACGGTTGCCGAAGGCATATCTAAACAAGCCTTCACGAATTGAACACACAGAACAAACAGAACTTCCATTGACCTGCGGAATGAATGTCGCGGGCTTTTGCAGCGCTTATAGGAGTTTTTAATGCTGACGGACAAACAATGCAGTATAATTAACAGGCACTTGACGGAGAACGTTGAGCCGCGCAAGGTAGCGGCGTATCTCTGCCTGAATGTGGGCCTGCTGCTTGGCGAGGTTACCGCGCTGCGCCGTCAGGATATAGACATTGATACGGGAGTGTTGCATATACGCAACGTTGCAGGGCGCGGGGAAGGCGGAACGGCGTCTGACCCGGTGGAGCTTATCCCATCGGACGCGCCGCGCGATTTGCCCATGCCGCAGAGCGTTAAGCAATTCATTGCGGATAACATCGGCCTGTATCATAGCAATGATAGCTTCATTATGAGCGGTGAAGAAACATTGCCGCCGTTCAGGCTTATGCAAGTGCTGCTCAGCACTATGAACGAAAGGTATCATATTGCGGACAAGCTTTCATCTATGGAGCTTCGCTATGCGTTCATACGGCAAAAGCTTGAAGCGGGCGTGGATATGTACAGCCTTTGTACATATCTCGGGCAGAACAAGCGTCCGGACGTGATAGTAAAGCGATTTGCACAGTACTGCCGCGCTGATTTAGCATCCGTTGTGTGCTCAAAAACAGAGAGCGTGGAACAGCCGCAGAATGCGCCGAAGCATATGAACCTGCTGATACTCGGCGCGGGCGGGCAAGGGCAAGTGGTTCGCGAAACAGCCGAAGCAATAGGCGTGTTTGAGAAGATAGCGTTCCTTGATGACAACACGGATCTTCCGGGCGTGCTGGACACGCTTGGCAACTGCAAAAAGCATCTTAATGAATATCCGATGGCGTTCGTGGCGATAGGCAACAATGCGCTGCGCCGCAAGTTGACGGAGCAGTTACAGGCGGCAGGCTTTATCGTGCCCGTGCTGAAGCACCCCACGGCGACAATCAGCCCAGCCGTTGAGGCCGGCGCAGGAACGATTTTTGAAGCGAAAACCATAGTCAGCCCCGCAGTGAAGATAGGCAAGGGCGTTATACTCGCCAGCGCATCGATAGTTGAGCATGGCGCGGTGATTGGCGATTACAGCCACGTTGAAGCCGGAACGATAATCCGCAAAGGTGCGGTCGTGAAGGCGGGGGTGAGGGTGAATAACGTAAATGCTAATGAGATAGACGAAAGCCATTTCAGGGAAGGAGAAAGAAATGGGTAGACGACTTTTGCTTGCCAGCCCGCATATGTCGGACGAAGGATTTGAGCTTGAATACGTTCACGATGCATTCAATAAGAACTGGATAGCGCCGCTGGGGGAAAACGTGAACGGCTTTGAAGCCGATATGGCGCAATATATTGGTGCGGAGCATACTGTTGCGCTGTCGTCGGGTACGGCGGCAATACATTTGGCAATGATAATGCTTGGCATTGGCGCAGGGGACACCGTGTTTTGCCAAAGCCTTACGTTTTCGGCATCAGCTAACCCTATCGCATACCTTGGTGCAAAGCCTGTTTTCATTGACTATGAGCGCGAAACATGGAACATGGATCCGCTTGCGCTGAAGAAGGCGTTTGAACTTTACGGCAAGCCAAAAGCTGTCGTGATAGTGCATCTTTACGGTAATCCGGCAAAGCTTGATGAGATAGCCGCCATATGCGCCGAGCATGACGTACCGCTTATTGAAGATGCTGCGGAGGCACTCGGTTCAGAATACAATGGGCAGAAGTGCGGCACGTTTGGTCGCTTTGGCGCGCTGTCATTTAATGGGAACAAGATAATAACCACATCAGGCGGCGGCATGCTGCTGTGCGAATATGAGGATGATGCTAAGCATGCGTTGAAGCTTGCCACACAAGCGCGCGAGAATGCGCCGTGGTATCAGCATGAGGAAATAGGCTACAACTACCGCATGAGCAACATTTCCGCAGGCATTGGCCGCGGGCAGATGAAGGTACTGCCGCTGCGTGTGGAGCAGAAGCGCGCCATATACGAGCGGTACTGTGAAGGGCTGAAAGGTTTGCCTATAACAATGCAGCCTGAGCTTGACTGTGCAAAGCCGAACCGCTGGCTTTCGACTTTGCTTATAAACAAGAACTGCGGAATCACACCGACGGATATGCTGAAGCACCTTGCGGAGCACGACATGGAGGGCAGACATCTTTGGAAGCCCATGAACCTGCAGCCCGTGTTTGCATCAGCACCGTTTGTAAAGATCAATGAGGAAGCGGTATGCGATGATTTGTTTGCGCGCGGCGTATGCTTGCCGAGCGACACGAAGATGAGCATGAACGATGTTGACCGCGTGTGCGCTGCCATACAGGAGATGTTCTGATGCAGCACAGGGCCGGATTCTATGAAAAATACATAAAGCGACTGCTGGATATAGTGCTGAGCGGTGCGGCATTGGTGATACTGTCGCCGGTGCTGCTCATAACGGGTGTATTGGTGCGCATAAAGCTTGGCAGTCCAGTCATATTCACGCAGGAGCGCCCGGGCAAGGATGAGAAGGTGTTCAAACTGCATAAGTTCCGCAGTATGACAGATGCACGCGATGCAAGCGGCAATCTGCTGCCGGATAAAGAGCGCCTTACGCGGTTCGGAGCAAAGCTGCGTTCGTTGAGCATAGATGAACTGCCTGAGCTATGGGATATATTCCGCGGCAAGATGAGCATAGTAGGGCCAAGGCCGCTGCTTGTCAAGTATCTGCCGCTCTATAATGAAGAACAGAGACACCGCCATGATGTACGCCCGGGCTTAACTGGTTGGGCGCAGGTGCATGGCCGTAACCTGACCTCGTGGGAGGAAAGGTTCGAGTATGATGTTGAATATGTAAATAACATCAGCTTTGCGCTGGATGTGAAGATAATTCTTATGACAGTTCGCTGCGTGTTTGCCCGAGAAGGAATTAACGCGGATGGCAGCGCAACAATGGAAGACTTCATTGGGAATGCAGAAATATAGAGTAAACGGTGAGGAGAATATGGAAGATATTATTCTTATTGGCGGAGGACAGCATTGTGGTGTTGTTTTATATAATATAGAACAACAAGGCAAGTATCGAGCTATAGGTGTACTAGATAGCGCTATTGAAAAAAAAGGGACGTATGCGCATGGAATCGAAGTATTAGGCGATTATAGTCAACAGAACCTTAAACGCATACAAGATAAATATAGAATTAACAGGTTTTTTATTGCATTTGGCGCGATGAAATATAGGAAAGATGTATTTCTATATATGCAAAGACAAGGCTGGCAGGCAGTAAACATTATTCATCCCAATGCAGTGATTTCGTCACATTCAAAATTAGGGAACGGAATACTAATTGAGTGCGGGTGTCTTGTTACACCTAACCCGATAATTGGTGATAATGTTGTTGTTAATACTGGATCGCAAGTTAATCATGATAACATAGTCGAAAGCCATACATACATTGCTTCTGGAGTAATCCTATCTGGAGGAGTTTCAATAGGCGAGAACACATTGATAGACGATGGTGTGATAATAACATTAGGAAAACATATTGGTAGCAATTGCATAATTGGGGCAGGAGCAGTGGTTACAAAGAATATTCCTGATGGCTATATAGCATACGGAAATCCCTGCAGAGTAATACGTGAAAACATATATTGAAACACCAAATAAATGATTACACTTATATCAAATCACAGCGGCGGCCTTTACGATTTTCGTAAGGACTTAATCTACGCGTTGCACAAACAGGGAGAGATTGTTGCCGTTGTACCGAAAAATGACAAATGGCAAGAACTATGTTCAATTGTAGACAAGGCAATTGAATTGCCGCTTGATCGCCGTGGTATGAATCCAATACACGACTTTAGCTTGTTCTGCAAATACAGGCAGATACTTTGTGAAATAAAGCCTAAGCTAGTTATTACCTACACCATAAAGCCAAATGTATATGGCGGACTTGCCTGCCGCATGGCGCATATTCCCTATGCCGTGAACATCACGGGACTTGGCAGCGCAATAGAAAACGGCGGCTTGCTTAGAAAGTTCATACTGATGCTGTATAAGATATCACTAAAAGGCGCTAGGGTCGTTTTCTTTGAAAACGCTGCTAATAGGGATGTGCTTGTTAACGCTGGCGTTGTGCCTCAAGGCAGAGATGTTGTGCTAAACGGCGCAGGTGTGAACCTGAACGATTATCCGTATCAGGAATATCCGAATGATGGCACGGTGCGCTTTTTGTTTGTTGGACGCATTATGAAGGAAAAAGGTGTGGATGAGTTCTTTGTGGCGGCGGAGCGCATGAAGAAGAAGTATGGCAAACGGGTTGAATTCCGCATGGCCGGAATGTTTGAAGAGGCATACAAGCAGAAGATAGATGAACTGGTGAACGATGGAATAATTGAGTACCTTGGTTATCAAGCAGATATGAAGTCGCTCTATGGCGCTGCAAGCTGTGTGGTTCTTCCGTCTTATCATGAGGGAATGTCAAATGTACTGCTTGAGGCCGCTGCAACGGGCAGACCGCTTATAACCAGCGATATCCCCGGCTGCCGCGAGGCGGCAGAGGACGGCGTCAGCGGGTATATTTGCCCTGCGAAGGACGCAGATGCGCTATATGAAGCTATGCGGTGCTTTGTTGAACTTCCGGAAAGCTGGCGAGCAGAGATGGGCCGCAGAGGGCGGGAGCAGATGGAGAAGCGATTCAGTAAGGATGCGGTTGTTGCGGAGACGATGAAGCAGCTTGGGATAATAAATGGCTGATTACTTTGCATTAATGCTAATAAGCGTTGCGGTAGCGTTTGGCGGGGATAAACTGATGCTTGGCAGCGAATATAGGAATAAACATCGGCGGCTTATAATTTGCTCGCTGATTATATTTATACTGCTTGCCGGCTTTGCAGGACTGCGAACACGCTGCAATGATACGGCTACATATAAGCATGCCTATGAAATGATAGATCCAGCCCAAGGCTATGATGATATAGACCGGGACATTGGCAGTAATCCGCTTTTCAATGTGGTGAATATTTGGCTTAAGACAGCTGGCATTTCTACGCAGAATTTTCTTATGTTCTGGGCCATAGTAACTGTTGGTTGCTATATCATATTTGTGCATAGATATTCATCGGACTATGCAATAACTATGTTCTTACTTTTTGCCACAGGTTGCTATGGTTTTGCGTTTGCAGGAATAAAGCAGGCGGCGGCCGTCGGCATAGCGCTTATTGGTGTTATGTATGCACTGAAGAAAAAGTGGGTTCCGTATGTGGCCTGTATTGCAATTGCGACGCTTATACACCCGTATTCGCTCATGTACTTAATAGTACCGTTCATGCAGTTCGAACCATGTGGTAAAAAGACGATACTACTGCTTATCGTAGCGATACTGGGGGGGCTTTTTTTGCGCCCTTTGCTTGGCACCGTTGTTAGTATTACAAGTATGATAGGCGAGGAATATACAGTCTCGGAATTTTCTGATAGTGGTGTGAACATATTCCGCGTATTGGTTTGCAACGTGCCTACAGTGCTTGCCTTTATGTACCGCAAACAGCTCTTTGTGGACAGTACAAACGAAGAGAACCTGATGGTGAATCTTGCTATGATAAACGGCGCAATAATGTTCGTTGGCCTTTTTGGCACGGCTAATTACTTTGCGCGCCTTGCGAACTACTTTCTTATATTCCAATCAATATCGCTTCCTTGGATGCTGAAGAAAATAGGCGGCAAGAACAGGCAGATTTTGACTGTGCTGATGATAATCGGGTATCTCATGTATTTTTACTATGAAAACATGATTGCAATACCGTTTGATCATGACTTTGCGAGGATAAGCGTAGCGGAGTACCTTGCGCAGATGGGGAGGTAGAGATGGGGGAAGTGCGCATTTTGCAAGTCGTTACCCACATGGAGCGCGGTGGCTTGGAATCCATGATTATGAATTACTACCGCTATATCGACAGGGAGAAGATTCAGTTCGATTTTCTGGTACATCGTCAAGAACGTGCGGCATATGACGATGAAATTGAATCTCTTGGTGGAAGAATCTATCGCTTGCCGCGCTTAGTGCCGTGGCGCAAAAGCTATTTATCCGCTTTGAATCGTTTTTTTGATGAACACCAGGAATTCAATGTTGTCCATGTTCATCAGGATTGTCTGAGCTCGGTGATTCTGAAGGCTGCTATGCAACATAATGTCCCAGTACGAATTGCCCACAGCCACAACGCAAATCAGGACAGGAATCTGAAATATCCAATCAAGCTCTGGTGTCGGCGCAGCATCCCCCGTTGTGCCACACACCTTTTTGCCTGCGGCAAGGATGCTGGGGACTGGATGTTCGGTGGCGCGCCATATCAGATTATCAACAATGCGATTGACGTTACTACATACACCTATGATACGAACAAGCACGTCGAACTGCGGCGACAGCTTGGCCTTGCGGACGAGTTGGTCATTGGCCATGTCGGTCGCTTTAACCCACAAAAGAATCATCCATTTCTTATAGATATCTTTGCTGCCTTACTGAAAAAAGAACCGAACGCGGTCCTTCTTCTGGTCGGTGGCGGCGAGGGAATGTCCAAAATGCAGGAGAAGGTACAAGAGCTTGGCATAGAAGAGCATGTCCGCTTCTTGGGCGTGCGCAGTGATGTTGCTGATCTGATGCAGGCGATGGATGTATTTGTGTTCCCGTCGTTGTATGAGGGGCTGCCTGTGACAATGGTAGAAGCACAAGCCGCAGGTTTGCCTTGCATAATCTCAGATAAGGTGCCGCCCGAATGCATCTTGACTGAGGGCTTAGTGGATATTATGCTTTTGTCCGCAAGTCCGGAGGCATGGGCGGCAAAGATTCTCAAAAAAAAGAACCTCCCCCGAATCGACCGCCGAAGCGAAATTGCCGCGCATGGCTTTGACATCACTACCGAAGCCGTAAAACTACAGAAGTTCTATTTGGAGGCCGCTGAATGAGTTTCCTAAGAAAAATTCTAATGCTGCTGAACCGAGAGGTTCCGACTGAAACATTAATAAACCGTGGAATGAAGGTTGGCGAGAACTTCAACCGTCAGCAGGGTTGCTTCCTTGATCCGTCGCATTGCTTTCTGATTACAATTGGCGATGATGTGACGATGAGTATCCGCGTGACGGTTATGGCGCATGATGCCAGCACAAAGAAAACCCTTGGATACACCAAAATTGGGCAGGTACATATTGGCGACCACGTCTTTATTGGGGCTAATACAACAATTCTGCCCGGTGTCACCATCGGTGACTATGCTGTAATTGGTGCGGGCAGTATTGTTACGCATGACGTGCCTGCAAGGACAGTCGTTGCAGGCGTTCCGGCCAAGGAAATTTGTGGTGTGGACGAATATGTCGCACGATTTCAATCTCAAATGGATGAGACAAACACATTTGGCGATGAGTATCGTATGGGCTATGGTCTTGACGAAAGCAAGAAGATGGAAATCCTCGCCGCTACAGACGGAAAGATTGCCTTCATCAGATAAGTAATGGACTTGAATGTAACAATGCCGAAGATAACTGTTTTTACACCGACGTATAATCGAGCTTATATCTTGCCTAAGTGCTATGAGAGCCTGAATCGTCAAAGTTGCAAGGACTTCGAGTGGCTAATCATCAACGATGGCTCAACAGACCACACCAAAGAACTCGTCGCAGAGTGGCAGAAACGTGAAAATGGGTATCCCGTTCGTTATATCTATAAAGAAAATGGTGGTCTACACACAGGATACAATACCGCTATCGCCAACATGGAAACGGAGCTATCGGTCTGTATCGATTCTGACGATTCTATGCCAGATGACGCAATAGAGCGAATTCTCGCTGAATGGCAAAAGGTAAAGGACAGTGGCGCGGCAGGACTGGTTGGTTTGGATGTGGATCAGAATGGAAACCTGATCGGTAAAAGGCTGCCAGACAGAGAACTGATCAACGCGGCATCCTTGCTTTGCGTTCCAGGTATGGGAGACAAAAAATATGTTGTGCGCAATGACTTGCTGCGTACTATGGCTCCGATGCCCGTGTTTGCTGGTGAGAAAAACTTTAACCCACACTACCTAATCATCAAACTGTCCAAGCAATACCAGTTTCATCCTGTCAACCAGTGCTTTTGCTTGGTAGAGTACCAACCAGATGGTATGACGGCAAATATCTGGAAGCAGTATGTCAACAGTCCCCGCAGTTTTGCGGAACTTCGACGAGCGATTATGGAGGTGCCGGGGCTAACTTGGCAGTATCGGCTCAAGAATATCATTCACTACTGCTCCAGCAGCCAGATTGCTGGGAATCGGAACTATATCAAGGAGTCGCCCCTCAAGCTACTGACAGTGCTGTGTACACCGGCGGGATGGGTACTGACATGGTGGATAAGGAGGAGGGTAAAATAGATGTGGACAGAGCAAATGAGTCTGCCGGATAATTCGCAGGCAGGCAGGCAGGCAGGCAGGCAGGCAGGCAGACAGGCAGGCAGGCAGGCAGACAGGCAGGCAGGCAACAATAATTGCACCTGTTTATAACACGGGAAAGTATAAGCTGACAAAGTGCATTAAATCTATAACAGCGCAGACATATACAGACTTCGTACTTGTGCTGGTGGATGATGGCTCTACCGATGATAGCGGGCGAGTGTGCGATATGCTTGCTAAAAATGATTCTCGAATCAAAGTGATTCATCAGGTGAATAAGGGGAGCGTTGAAGCCAGAAAGACGGGCGTTTTCTCGGATGAAGCGCAAGCGGCAAAATACATCTGTTTTTGCGATTCGGATGATACTATGCCCAAGGATGCGCTTGAAAAGCTGATAACAGTCGCAGAGAAAGAGCAGGCGGATTGCGTTTGCGGCCAAACGCACCGCATATATCGCAGCATAACATTGCCGCAAAGGTTTACGCCACCATGCTTTGCAATAGACGAGCCAAAAGTATATACAAACGAGGAGATAAATTCGGATTTATATATAAGCTGCTTCGGTATCAGCAATTATCCTGTAAGTTTGTGTGCGAAATTATACAGAACTGGATTGATAACACAGGCATCCAACTATGATGCGGTTGTTAAATTTATGGGGGAAGACCTAAGCGTTACACTCAGATTGCTGCCGGAAACGCATAAGCTGGTGATTATTCCGGACATCGTATATAACTATCGAATAGGCGGGGGAACATCGGAATTTATGCCATATATGTTGGATGATTTCCTTGCGCTGTATCGAATGAAGAAGCAAATGGCAATAGATCATCCAATGCCGCAAAACGCAGAGTATTATATGGCAATAGAAATGAAAAACATTGTGCTCACATGGCTTGAAATGTGCATGACACAAGGAAGATTTTCGACTGAGCATATGCACGAAGAAATAAAGCGCGTTTGCAATCTGCCGGAAGTGCAGGATGCAGTAGGGCAGAAAGAATACGCTGAACGTGAAACAGGTGGAATGCGCAGGGCTTTAGAAGAATGCGATATTCAATTTATAATGAACTTGGTTCAAAATCGAATAGAAAAAAACCGTGTTAGGTCGATGATTAAGAAATTATTAAGGTAGATATGAAACCATCCATTCTCATCTTCTCACAGGCTATGGAGCTTGGCGGCGTGGAACGTAGCCTGTTGGGCTTGTTGGACTCTATCGACTATGACCGCTATGACGTTGACCTTTTCCTAATGCGGCACAGCGGCGAACTGATGCCATACCTGAACCCCAAGGCGAAGCTTCTGCCGGAAATTCCGCAGTACGCCTCACTGGCCGTGCCCATGGTGTCGCTCGTCAAGAGCGGACAGTTCGGCGTGCTTTGCGGGCGACTGAGGGGAAAGCTTGCCGCGAGACGCTTTGACCGAAAACATCCCGGCGAGAAGCCGTCCGTCACCGCGCTGACCTACAGCCACAAATATACGCTGTGGTCCATGCCGCAGATCTCCGGCAAGACCTACGATCTTGCTATCAGCTTCCTGACGCCGCATTACTTTGCGCGGGAACGTGTGATGGCGAGGAAATACGCAGCGTGGATTCACACGGACTACACGGCGCTGTCTTTCGACCGCACGGCAGAGCTTGTCATGTGGGAGGGTTATGATGTCATCTGCGGCGTGTCCGAACAGGCATCTAAAAGCTTTCAAATGGCCTTTCCAGAACTGGAAGGAAAGGTGCAGACTGTCGAAAATATCTTGCCGAAAGAGTTAATCTGTAAACAGGCAGAAGAGTCCCAGAACGATATGCCATCAAAAGGAAGCCTTGCACTCCTATCTGTTGGTCGGTTCTGCGATGCCAAGAACTTTGACAACGTGCCGGACATCTGCCGCCGTCTGGTGGCGGACGGCCTTGACGTGAAGTGGTATCTCATCGGCTACGGCGGTGATGAACCGCTGATTCGCCAGAAGATTGCTGAGGCGGGGATGGAAGAGCGTGTCATCATCCTCGGCAAGAAGGACAACCCCTATCCCTATATGCGCGCCTGCGATCTGTATGTGCAGCCATCCCGCTATGAGGGCAAGGCCGTTACCGTGCGGGAGGCGCAGTTGCTGGGCAAGCCCGTGGTTATCACCAACTATGCGACTTCTGGCAGTCAACTGGAGGACGGCGTGGATGGCGTGATCGTTCCCATGGACAACGCGGGCTGTGCCGCCGGAATTGCCGCGCTGCTGCGCGACCCCGTTCGGATGCAGCAGCTGTCGGAGAACTGCGCTAAACGGGACTATACTAATAGTGTAGAAGTAGAAAAATCTATGGCTTGATGGAGGATTAGAAATGGAGAAAGCTAATACTGAACGAAATACATCATTGGATTTGTTAACGGTGATTGCATCATTTCTCGTGGTATTATTGCATCAGTCAGCATCAGTTCAAAGTGATATATACGTATACCGCATAATAGCAGAATGTGCCGTGCCGCTATTCGTTATGAAAAGCGGTGCTTTGTTGCTTGAAGAATCAAAAATGGTTGACTATGTATATATAAGAAAATCGATAATAAAGACAGCCGTAATAATTGCTTTCTGGGGAATGATCTATAATTTGATAAGTAATTTCATGATTTATGGTGTATCTATTGAAGTGGTTTTTAAGTCTATTTACGCTGTTGTTTCAGCAGATACCTCGTATAATTATCAGTTCTGGTATATGTATATGCTATTGGGACTTTATGCGATGACTCCAATAATAAGAAAGATGACGCATGAACTGTATGAAAAAGATTATATATATATTATCGCGACTGGTGTTGCTATATGTTTCTTGATTCCATTTATATGCGGATTAGTTGGGGTTGACTATCAATCCATATGGATTGAAAAATGGTGTGCTCCGTTTTCATATATGCTTTTATATTATATAATTGGACATTATCTTTTTAAGCACCCGATGCCGAATAAAACCATAATATATCTATGCCTTGTAGCATTAGGGCTTGGAGCGGTTACGTTGATTTGTAGCATAGAAAAAATTGGAGGCGATAATGTAGACAAGTGGCTAACATATTTCTCACCATTTACGCTGACTTATACGGTCACGCTATTCTCTATGCTAAATAAATTAAATTGGAAACATAGCAAAGGGCAGCAGAGAGCCATAAATATCTTGGCCAAATATGGCCTAGGAATATATATATTACACCCAATGGTAATTGTTGCAATGAGAAAAATCTTAGGAATTGATGTAAATAGTTTTATTCCATCAATTAGTGTTCCTGTGTTGACTGTAATTGTATATTTGTTATGTGCTATTGCAACATGGGGATTAAAGAAAATACCAATAATACGCCATGTTATTTAGATAAATAGAATTTATGCATTGATGGAGTAAAACCGTGGATATTACCAAACAAGATTCAAAAATGCTTAAGGGCGTAGCAATACTATCTATGCTAATGCTGCATATGTTCTGCCGTAAGGAGAATTTGCCGTATACAGTGTTGCTTTGGGTGAAGGATACTCCGCTGATTTTATTACTTTGGCCTGTTTGGTGATATATGCGTGCCAATGTACTGCTTTGTAAGCGGCTATGCGCATTGTTTTCGTTCTACACAGTCGGATATGAAGCAGCGTTGGAAGTCACTTTTGCGTTTTATAATAGTCTATTGGGTGATAGCGGTGCTGTTCGCTGTGGTTGGACTTATAACTGGCAATCAAACCATCCCGGGAAGTATTACAGAATTTCTGCTAAACTGCTTAACTATCTGAAACAGCTATAACGGAGCATGGTGGTATGCGAATATTTATATATTGCTCGTTGCTTTGCAGCCGTTGTCAAATAAGTTTGTACGGCGCTGTCATGCATGGCTTGTTCTTAGTTTAACTTTTGCTTTTTATACGCTGGGCTATGGAATACGTTTCTGGGGTTGGGGAGCGTGCGACTCGGCCGTGCTGTCATGGGTGATTAACCACATAGGATTGCTTGGAACATCGTACTTTACATATGCAGTCGGAATGTTGTTCTGTAAAAATAATATCATCCAAGTGCTACGAACAAAAATAACTGAAATTAATGCGATATATATATATATATTAGGAATAATATTATATTACTTGCTTGTATGATAATAATGCACAGTATAGTGCAAACATTATTTGTGGCAGTATTTACAGCAACGGCAACAATAGTGATTCTATGCATATGCCCATTGCCGCGTTTGCTTATTAATGTCCTGTGCTATATGGGCGAGCATTCTACAAATATCTGGCTTACGCACATGTTCTTTTACACGGTACTGTTTGACGGATTTGTGTTTGCAGTCAAATATCCGCTGCCTATATTCTGATTGTTATTGCTACTGTCGCTTGCGTCATCATATGTTATCAAGCTTATAAGCAAGCCGATATTAAATCTTGTGAGGTAAAGAAGTGATCCCAAAGATAATCCACTACTGCTGGTTTGGCCGCGGCGAAAAGCCGGAGCTGGCAAAGAAGTGCATCGCCAGCTGGAAGAAGTTCTGCCCGGATTTTGAGATCCGCGAGTGGAACGAGGACAACTGCGACTATCTTGCTATGCCCTTCATGGCGGAGGCTTACGCTGCGAAGAAGTACGCCTTCGTGTCTGACGTCATGCGCTTGATTGTGCTGGAACAGTACGGCGGTGTGTACTTTGATACTGATGTGGAAGTTGTGCGGAATATTTCGCCATTGCTGAATGACGAAGGATTTATTGGGTTTGAGAACGACCAGTTTGTCAACAGTGGACAGGTCATGGCGGTAGTGCCGCATCAGCCCGTTGTGCAGGCCATGATTGAGGGATACAAAAAGCTGCATTTTGCCAACGCGGACGGGACTGTGAACGCCGTTGGATGTCCGCACTTGAACAGCGACGTGTTGGAACGCTTTGGACTTGTCCACAACGGTAAGGAGCAGGTTGTAGCTGGAATTCATGTTTATCCGGCAGATTATTTCAATCCGCTGGACAGCGTCACCGGTAAGTTGATGAAAACAGAGAATACTTATTCTATACATTGGTATTCGATGAGCTGGCTACCCAAAAGCACGCAGATTAAGGCGAGGTTGGGGCGCGTGTGGCGGAGAATGCGGAAAGCAATCGGGAGATAGTATGAAAAAGGCACTGTTATTAGATACCTCAATAGGTACAAGCAATGTAGGCGATGATATTATTATGGAATGTGTGGAGAAGGAGCTTGCTCCGATTTTAGCCAATATGTTTGTATTCCATCTGCCCACACATGTTCCTGCCTTTCACAGCTATGCGATTTGGCGAAACTCGTTTGCCGTTCAAAACTATGCGACCTGCGACTATAAATTTATCGGCGGCAGCAATATATTGGTAAAGAATATGCTGACGCACTATCCGCAGTGGAATGTGAATATTTTCAACTGCAAGCCGCTGGCAAACTCGGTCTGTGTCGGAGTGGGTGCAGGCAGCGGGGAACATACCGATGCTTATACGACGCATCTATACCGCAAGATACTAAGTCATTCGTTGTTCCATAGCGTTCGTGATGAACGCAGCAAGCGCTATGTAGAAGATGTGCTTGGCTTGAAGGCAATCAACACCGGCTGCGTAACTATGTGGGCGCTGACACCTGATTTTTGCGCACAGATTCCGGCCCAAAAAGCGGATAACGTGGTCTTTACTTTGACCGCAAGAGCAAAAGCGGACCCACGAGATCAACTGTTAATCGACACACTTAAGCGCGAATACGACCGTGTTTCTTTCTGGATTCAGGGTGATAAGGACGAGGCATATTTCAATATGTTTTCTAATACGGACGGGATTGAAGTAATCCCGCCGCACAAGGCGGCCTATGAAGCTGTTCTCCTGCGAGACAACATTGAGTATGTGGGAACACGTCTTCATGGAGGTATTTACGCCCTGAGACACAAGAAAAGAGCAATTATTATTTCAATAGATGAGCGCGCCAAAGGCATCAGCGCGGATACAGGGCTTATTACCATTGAGAAGGACGCGCTTGATGAACTGCCATCGTTGATAAACAGTGAATTTGAGACGAGGCTGAATATTCCATTCAATGAAATTGCCCGTTGGAAAGCGCAATTTGAGGGGTAACAGATGGGTGAGATTAAACTTGAAAAGTTGGTAACTTCCAAGGATAGGGTTGACTATTGGTTCTCGACGACAGAAGACTTGAAGTGCTTTTTCAGAACGCCTATGCACATGTTCGTTCAGTATGACCGTTGTATAGAGAATATTCCTGAAAGCATTTTGGTCATTCCATTCTTGGGAAATGTTATGCAAATTGCGTGGCTTGTGAATGCGGAAGTATTTGCTAATAAAGTAGATGCCACATTCTATCGAAGTTTGCAGCGCCTGCGGAATGCATATCAGAAGATGTACCCCAATTGCACACTGGGCGGCACACTGTTGGCTGAGCAAGAAGATAACAAGGCTCAAACCTCTGCCAAAAGCGCACAGATGTATACAGGCGGCATGGATGCGGTTACGACCTTTATTCGACATGCAGAAGAGAGACCTTTGCTGATTTTGGAATATGGGTTTTATCAGGATGCGTTGGTAGGGCAAGGCGCGTATTCGAGAGATGTAAAAAGTGAACGGAATTTTGCCTCGGATTGCAATGCAGCAAGGGAATTTGCACAAGTGCATGGCACAAGTTGTGCATTTATACGAGCCAACTATGGAACGTTTATCAACAGTGTGGCAATCGATAAGCGGTTTGCAGAGCAAATGGGCGACAATTTCTGGCATGGGTTACATCACGCCATGGCGATCCTCGGCGCTGCGGCACCGGTTGCTTTCTTAGAGAACATACGGTTGTTATATATTGCAAGCTCTTTTTCGGTCGGCAATACATACCCTTGCGCCTCGGACCCAACAACGGATAACGAATTTCGCTTTGCTGGAACGGCTGTCATCCATGATGGTTACGAAATGACAGATCAGGATAAAGCAAGGGCGGTTGTCACTTATCAAAAAAAGATCAATGCACCACTTCCGCTTAGAGTCTGTTCTTGGAACGATCATAACTGCTGTGCCTGTGAAAAATGCTTGCGAAGGATGCTGCAAATCAATGCAGAAGGTGGAGATCCGCGAAACTTCGGTTTTGCATATGAGCATTCTATACTCGATACGACCAAAGCGTACTTAAGGAAAGAGGTTCAATTCTTTACGCATAAAAACATTGATAAATGGGGCCGCATTATTACTCGCATGAGTGATAACTATGATGGGCTTTTTGAAAAAAAAATCTACGATTACCTGAAGAATTTCGACTTTGAAAAAGAAAAAAAGCATGGCCTTTGGCGTTACTACCGCCAAAACTTTTTCTCAATTGTCGAAAGAAAGCTGAAGGGCATTATCAGAAGAGGATAACCATGGATACATCCCGCACATCGAATTCGCTGAAAAATATGGCCTTTGGCGTGGGAAGCCAGATGCTCAGCATCTTAATGGGCTTTTTTACCCGTTGGATGTTTATTGCTCTGTTGGGGAAAGAGTATCTAGGGGTGTCAGGACTATTCACCAATGTGCTTTCACTGCTTTCTCTTGCAAACTTGGGTTTTGATACGGCCATCATTTACAGCCTGTATAAGCCGCTTGCAGAAGGGGATATGGTTGCTATTAAAGGCTATATGTGCGTATATAAGCGCGTATATAGAGCAGTTGGAGCAACTGTATTTGTGCTCGGCTGTATCCTGATGCCGTTTTTACCACATCTGATCAAAGGAACGGTTACAATACCCGAGAGCATATACGTCATTTATTTCCTTTTTTTGGCACAGTCGGCAAGTTCATACCTTTTTTCATATAAACAATCCCTCCTGACGGCCAGCCAGCAGAATAGAATCAACTCCCTGTATCACTCGATTTTTATGGTGTTGAGGAATCTGGGAGAAATGGTCGTTCTTTTTCTCTTCCATGCTTATATCCCAACACTCATCTGCATCATTGCTTTTCAATTCGTCGAAAATGCGTGGATTGCGAGGGTAACCGATAAAAAATTTCCATTCCTAACGGATTCCAGCACTGGGAAAATCTCCTTTGAGCAGAAACAGGCGTTGAAGGAAAACGTAAAATCGCTCTTCCTCTATAAGATAAGTGGGACGATCATCAGCAGTACGGATAATATCCTGATTTCTAAGTTTCAAGGGTTGGCATCTGTTGGACTATACTCCAATTATGTTTATATTGTAGATGTAATTCGGACGTTTTTGAGCTATATATTCTACTCGATGACGGCCAGCATCGGTAACTACAATGCTACAGAGAGCAAAGAAGCTAATGAGAAGATGTTTTACAACCTTTTCTTTGCCTCATTTTGGCTGTACGGTTTTACCGGTATTTGTCTGGGCGTATTATTAAACCCATTTATTTCGTTGTGGATAGGGGAAGATTATCTGCTCCCCAACTGGACTGTTTTTATTATCATTGCTAATTACTACACCGCCGGCGTCCAGTACGCCTCCACAACATATCGAGAAGTTACCGGCTTATTTAAAATAGGGAAATACCGTCCGCTTATTGCGGCTGTGATCAATTTAGTGATTTCTATTATATTGGCGTATCCGCTTGGTATTTCCGGCATCCTGCTTGGCACTATTATTAGTAGGCTGTGTGTTTATTTCTGGTATGATCCATATATTATACATAAAACTTTATTTGCGCGCAGTGTAAGTAAGTATTTTAAAACATACGTTATATATGCAGCGGTATCTATTTGCACAGGAATGCTATGCTTATTTATATGCAGTCGGATTCAGATTACGAGTAGCATAATCAACTTCATAGCAAAAATGATTGTGTGTGCTATTATGCCTAACATTATATTTGTAATTGCCTTTAGACATACTGATGAGTTTAAGAAAATAAAATGGTATGCTCAAAGTTTATACCAAAGAAGAAAGAACTATACTCGTTGATGTTGCAATTCATATACAGTTGTCCGCTTCATGTGATTTCTATTGCAATGGCAATAACCATAGCTATATGGGGATATGCACGAACGAAGCTTTATGGTAAAAGATGGAACATTGCTAATGCACTACTGGCTTGCGGTATGGTGATGGCAATATTTTGCATAACCATAATGGGTCGTACGACCGGAGAGCGTACTCTTGTTTTGAAACCATTTGCATCGCTGGCAGCTGCGAGATCGCAAAGCGAAGCTTACCGCGAGCTCCTGATGAACATCTTTCTTTTCTTTCCATTTGGCTTGACGCTATCCAACGCTTTACCACAAAGCTGGGGGAGATGGCGGAGGATAGGCCTTACGGTGATAACAGGCTTATTGCTCAGCGTGGGCATTGAATATATACAGTATCGCTTTGCATTAGGCGTAGCTGAAACCGATGATGTGATCTGCAACACGATTGGCGCGTTTATCGGGTCAACTTCGCTGCTTATTGCTCACGGCATTGAAAAGTACAATGAAAAGACTATAAAGCATGACTCTAACAAAAGCTGAAACACAATTCCTAAACATAGCCAAAGCAGCCATATCAGGCACAGAGATATCGACTGATGCCGTGGATTGGCCTGCAATATTCACGCTGTCCAACCAGCAGAAGCTGCTGCCTATAATATTCGAAGCGGTTAGGCAGACTGATGCTGCCGGGGAGAATCCCGCCCTGTTTGCCGCTGTTAAGCAGCAGGTCATAAGTCAGGTACTAAACCAAGTCGTCCGATCGGCTGAATTTGCAGAGTTATACAAAAGACTTCGCGTGGCAGGATTACATCCGGTCTTGGTGAAGGGCGCGCTATGCAGTCGCTTGTATCCGCTGAAAGATCACCGCATCAGCGCGGATGATGATATATATGTGCAGGATAGCGAGTTCTTAGATTGCCATGAACAATTGCTTGCGGAAGAGCTGACCACCGATACCCCGGCAGACGAGTTGCCCACGGCGGATGAGGTTTCTTACCTGAAGGAAGGTAGTCCGCTTTATATTGAGCTGCATCGTCACTTGTTCGACTCATCTGAAGATGCTCATGATGAACTAAATCATTTTTTTGCGGACATTCAGCCTATAGAGATGGCTGGATTCTTGGCCATGCCGCCACACGAGCATTTGCTTTATTTGATATTGCACGCCTATAAGCATTTTGTAAGCTGTGGCATTGGCTTGCGGCAGTTCTGTGATATCGGCCTGTGGGCGCAGGCATATCATGAGCAAATAGACTGGCAGAGGCTGTACGACCAGTGCGCCAGTGTCCACGCGGCAACATTTGCGGCAGCGGCATTCAAAATCGCACGCGGCTATCTCGGTATCGAATTTGATCTGCCCACGCCGTGGGAAGCTTCCATCGATGTGGAACCTCTGCTGCATGATACACTCTGCGGCGGAGTCTACGGCTCAAATGACTATACACGCCTGCATTCATCTACTGTTACGCTGAATGCCGTCAAGGCAAGCCGTGCGGGTGAGAAAAGCAGCGTGCTGAGTTCAATCTTCCCTAAAAAAGAATACCTTGAGCGAAGGTACCCATACTTAAAGAAGCATCCGTATTTACTGCCGGTCGCATGGATACAGCGCATTGTTCACTACGCGGGTGAGAAGCAGACAAGCGCGGATAACAGCGCGGCAGGATCGATTAAGCTCGCTAAAGAGCGCATTGAGCTGATGAAGATGTATGATATAATAGACTGACATAGAAAAAGCATATAAGGTTTGCGCTAAAGCTGTCTGATTGGCTGTCGGGCAGCTTTTTTGTACTTAATACACAAAATATGAATGAATATAGATAGTACTTTCTTATTTATATTTTAATAACTGGACAGAGAGAATTTAGATGGTTGACTTTTTATGTCGACAATGGTAGAGTTATTGACAACTAAACGAGTATGCGGTTGTTTTTCGGCACAACCAAGTATATATAAAGAAATACCCTGCTGGCCGATATCAGATTATTAGAGCCATGTATATGGTGCGGCAGATCAAAATTGATTTGACCTACCGTTATATATTATCAAACAAACGAGAAACGAACCAAAGTAGACCTGCATACCTAAAAGGTATAGACAGGAGCGTTAACAGAACAAGACAAACCGAAGAACGCGACTTGCGCCTATCGTCGGGCGTATGTGACTATATAATATATGATTTGCCATATCAGATGGCAGAAAAATAAATAGAAGAAAAAGGAGTCGCTTATGAAGAAGTATTTCTCGCTTCTGATCGCAGTTCTGATGATTTCCGCAATTATTTGCGGCTGTTCGCAGAACACAGACCAACACAGCAACGGCAGTAATGATGAACCCGTTGTGTTCCGCATGCTATACGATGTAGAGAATACAACACTTAACTACCTTGCCAGCGGCAAAGAGCTTGAACATGCCGTGGCGTGCAACATGGTGGATGGGCTTGTAGAGTTCGATAACCATTCAAACATAGTTCCTGCTATGGCGGAATCTTGGACCACAAGCGATGACGGTCTGGTTTGGACGTTCAAAATCAGGCAGGGCCAGAAATGGTACGATAACACCGGCAAAGAAATAGCGGATGTGACAGCAAATGACTGGGTAAGCGGATTGAAACTCGTATGCGATCCCAAGACGGACTCCGGTACTTATGACTAGGTGAAGGTAATAAAGGGAGCGGAGGCGTACTTCAATGCTCTTGCTGCGGGCAATGAGGCAAACTTTGATGATGTTGGCGTAAAAGCAATCGATGCATATACGCTGGAATACACGCTGGAAAGGCCCACGCCTTACTTCCTTGGCGGTTTGGCATATGCGTGCTGGCTGCCTGTATATGGGCCTTTGGTGGATTCGCTTGTAACTGAAACCGGCAATGACTTTGGCACGTCTATAGATAAAATATACAGCTGCGGCGCGTTTATACTCACCGAGTGGGAACCGCAGGTCAAGCAAACATTTGTGAAGAACACCAACAACTGGGATGCAGATCGCGTATATCTTGACAGAATCGAAAAGACATATAACGCTGAAGCCGCAACGCTTGCGCCGACAATGGTTCTGCGTGACGAAATAGACTTTGCTAAGATAAGCAATGATATCCTGGATGATTGGAAGGCCAACAACATCAATTATCTTTCAAAGAGCAGGGAAGACGCCATGTGGCATTACTTCTATGCGTTCAATTTCCGCCCCACTTATCCGGATGAGTATAAACCGGAAGACTGGATGCGCTGCGTTATGAACAGCAACTTCCGCCATGCGATAATGAGCGCGCTGGACAGGGAATTTGTTGTACAGAGTGCTGTTGACCAGGAAAGCTATAAGTCACTTATTCAGCACAGCATAACTCCGGCGGTTTCATGCTATACCGATAAAGGCGTAGACTTTGCTGATATGCCAGCGTTTGACGGCATAGACGCCAACTTCTATAACACTGATAAGGCCAATGAATACAAGGCAAAGGCAATGGAAGAACTGAGCGCAAAGGGCGTTACATTCCCTGTTACGATGCTTATATCTTACCAGAGTGGTGACAAGAACTATGAAAATGAGTGCGTAATAGTTAAGCAGCAGCTTGAAAAGGCTCTCGGTACGGACTTTGTAAAGCTTGAACTGTGGGCAGGTCCTTCCGAAAACTTCCTTTCCGAAACCAGAAGCGCCGGCAAGTACAGCTTCATGCGCGTACGCTGGGGCGCAGACTATATTGACCCGCAGACATGGACTGACCCATTCGGCGGCTCCACTAATGCCGAGACTGGCTTGGAAGCCGGCAACACATATAACAGGTGGAATCTCATTTTGGACGATGAACTATTCCATAATAACTTTACCGCTATTTCTACCAACAGCATAGGCAATTTCGCAGATGAATTTATAGCATCGGACGACTTCAAAGAAGTGCGTGCTATTCTAGAAGAATACTATGCGCTGGTTGACGCCGGCATACAGGAAGGCGTGGACCTTACTAAACGTTTTGAAAACTTTGCTAAGGCGGAGGCTCTCCTTATAAACAATGCGCTTATTGTGCCGTGCTATATTGGCCCTGCAAACTATCAGGCGACCAAGCTTAATATTTATGAAGGCGCATATGCGGCCTGCGGTTACACTAAGTTGATGTATAAGGGGATGCATCTGCAGGATCATTTCATCTCCATGGAGGAGTATGAGACAAACCTGAAGGATTGGACCGACGGAAAATATTGATTTAATGAAGTTTTCTATTCTACTAAGATGGTATAAAGACGGATGAAGAATTGCGTCCGGGTGTCCGTGTAAAGTCGGACATCCGGACGCGGATGCAGGAGGATAGATGGTAAAATACATCGGTAAACGCTTGGCGCGCTCCATCATAACACTTGTAATCATAGTGTCGATAGTGTTCGTGCTGATGCGTAAGATGCCCATAACGGGCTATTTCCCCAATTATGACCACATGTCGCCTGAGCAGATACAAAACAGTCTGCATCAAATGGGCTTGGATAAGCCCGTAGCGGAGCAGTTGTTCATATTCCTGAAAAATGTGGTGACTAAAGGCAGTCTCGGTATATCATATGTTTATCGCAATCAGGTGCCTGTAACGGACGTGCTTGCACCGAAGATCCCATTGAGCCTTAAATTGGGTGTGCTGGCGCTGCTTGTAGCGCTTATGATTGGCTTGCCGCTCGGTACGATAATGGCGCAGCACAAGGGAAGAATCGTTGATAAAATCGGCACAGGCTTTATTGTTCTTATACAGGCTGTGCCCGCAGCGGTGTATTTTCTGTTCATACAGATTTATGGTACAGAGCTGCTGAATCTGCCGCTTATGTTCAAAGAAACTGACGCAAAGACATGGATACTGCCTGTATTCTCGCTGGCACTTCCGAATATATCGTATTATGCAATGTGGCTCAGGCGCTATATGGTTGATGAGAGCACAAAGGACTATGTTAAGCTTGCAAAGATAAAGGGCTTTTCCGAAAGAAAGATAATGTTCAAGCATGTGTTCAGGAATGCCTTTGTACCTCTGGGACAGTATTTGCCCACAACGTTTTTGAACACTGTTGTCGGCTCAATTTATATAGAATCGCTCTATTCCGTGCCCGGCATGGGCGGATTGCTTGTGGACGTGGTAAAAAGGCAGGATAACAGCATGGTTCAGGCAATAGTCATTCTGTTCGCCTCGGTTGGTATAATCGGGTTAATAGTCGGTGACATAATGATGACACTGCTTGATCCGCGCATAAGCTTCGCAGGCAGAAAAGGAGCAAGGTGAGCATATGGGAATGAGATTTAAGAACCCTCGCGTTGGTCAGCTTGAAAATAGCGTAAGTGAAGCGATACGCACTAAGCTTAGCGATGAAGAAGCGTTCAAACTGGTTCCATTTGATGAAAATGCGGTAGAACGAACAGGCTATTCCAATTATTCGTACTGGCGCAGCACGTTCCGTGCGTTCAGAAAGAATACGCTGGCCATAGCTTTGTTTTGCATAGTGCTTGGCATACTTATATTCACGTTCATACAGCCGTATTTGCCTAATCAGCTTGATTCATTCCAATCAAATATAGACCCTAAATCAGGCGCGATATTCAGAAACCTTGAACCAGGTACTGAGGTCACACTTGAAAACGGTAAGCTGTTCAAGTTCATTCTTGGCACAAATGAGCTCGGGCAAGACCTGTGGTCAAGGCTGTGGGGCGCGACCAGAACTTCGTTGCTCATCGGTGTAGCTGTTGCATGTATAGAAGCTATAATCGGCATAGCGGCAGGCGTGTTGTGGGGCTATGTCCGGCAGACTGATGTTATATTTACCGAACTTTACAATATCCTTGATAACGTGCCGTCGTCATTGGTGCTGATACTTGTATCATATATGATGAAGCCATCCGTGGGAACATTGCTGCTGGCCATGAGCCTTACCAGATGGATAGGCATGGCACGCTTCATACGCAACCAGATTATCATTATACGCGACAGGGAATATAACCTTGCTTCACGCTGCCTTGGCACCGGTACGCTGACAATAATATTCAGAAATCTGCTGCCGTACCTTGTATCTGTAATAATGCTCAGAATGGCATTATCTATACCCGATGCAATAGCAAGCGAAGTATTTATAACCTATATAGGTCTTGGCTTGCCGGCGGAGGTACCAAGCCTTGGCAACTTGATAAACGTTGGCAGAAAGCTTATGATGAGCCCGACGCTGAGGTATCAGCTGATATATCCTACGATTATTCTTTCAATCGTTACGGTGTCGTTCTATGTGGTAGGCAATGCATTCAGCGATGCTGCAGATCCTAAAAACCATATTAACTAAGGAGGACTTTTATGGAACAGAATCAAAAAGTTATATTGTCTGTAAAGGACCTTAATGTTAAATTCAATCTGCGCGGCAAAGTGCTGCACGCAATACGCGGGATAAATTTGGACGTATATCAGGGCGAAAGTCTTGCGATCGTGGGAGAATCCGGCTGCGGCAAAAGCGTACTGAATAAAAATTTTATAGGATTGCTTGACCCCAACGGTTTTATATCTTCCGGCGAGATAATATATTATGGCATGGATGATGGCCAACCGCAGATGCTTTCAAATTATAAAAGGGATAATGAATGGCTAAAGATACGCGGCAGCGAAGTAAGCATGATAATGCAGGATCCTATGACAAGTCTGAACCCGCTTAAAACAATAGGCAAGCAAATCGGCGAATCATTGGAACTGCATCAGGGCTTGAAGGGTAAGGCCTTAAAAGAAGCCGTATACGGAATACTTCGGGACGTTGGTATAGAAGAGCCGGAGCGCAGATATAAGCAATACCCACATGAATTCTCCGGCGGAATGAGGCAGAGGGTGGTAATAGCTATTGCCATTGCCTGCCGCCCAAAGATACTGATATGCGATGAACCCACGACTGCGCTTGATGTTACGATACAGGCGCAAATACTTGAATTGCTGAAGGATCTGAAAGAAAGGTATAATCTGACGATCATCTTCATAACGCATGACTTGGGCGTGGTGGCTAACATAGCTGATCGCGTGGCCGTAATGTATGCCGGCGATATAGTTGAAACAGGAATGGTAAGGGAAGTGTTCTATGACCCGAGACATCCGTATACATGGGCGCTGCTGTCAAGCCTGCCGCAGTTAGGAGTAAAGGGGCAAGACCTGTATTCAATAAAGGGCACGCCACCTAACCTATTTAATGAAATAAAAGGTGACGCCTTTGCGCCGAGAAATCCGCGGGCTTTGGCTATAGATTTCGAAGAACAACCGCCGTATTTTGACGTATCTCCTACTCATAAGGCGCGAACATGGCTGCTTGATCCGAGGGCTCCCAAGGTTGAACCTCCCGAACATCTTAAGCAGATGCGTGCAGAACTTTAGCCGAAAGGAGTATACACATGGAAGCCATAAAGAATAACAAAGAAGTTCTTTTGAGTGTAAGAGACTTGGAAGTTACATTCGGCTCAAAACGTAATCCTTTTAAGGCTGTAAAAGGAGTAAACTTCGACATATATAAAGGAGAAACATTTGGCTTGGTTGGCGAATCAGGTTCGGGTAAAACAACGATAGGCCGCGCCATAATGAGAATCCATCCAACCAGCGCCGGAACAATAACATATAAAGGCGAGCGTATAAACGGTAAAATTTCTCCAGAACTCGATAAGAAGGTTATATCTGAAATTCAGATGATATTTCAGGACCCCATGGCAAGCCTTAACGAGCGTGCTAAAGTTGATTACATTATTGCGGAGGGTACATACAGCACACGAAAGAACCTGACCAGAAAGCAGCGTACAGAGCTGGTCGATGAATCGTTGCTGGATGTTGGCTTGCTGCCTGAATTTGCAAGCCGCTTCCCGCATGAGTTTTCCGGCGGACAAAGGCAGCGCATAGGTATAGCAAGGGCACTTATAATGGAGCCTGAATTTATAATCGCAGATGAGCCGATAAGCGCGCTTGATGTATCGATAAGGGCTCAGGTGCTGAACTTGATGAGTAAACTGCAGCGTGAACGGGGGCTTACATATCTGTTTATAGCTCATGACTTAAGCGTTATGCGGTTTATATGCGACAGGATAGCCGTTATCCATAAGGGCGTAATAGTTGAACTTGCCGAATGCGAAAAGCTGTTTGAGCATCCGTTACACCCATACACTAAGGCTCTCTTAAGTGCACTGCCTCTTGCTGACCCTGACAAGGAGAAAGGCAAGGAGCTGATAGTGTATAAACCTAATGAGTGCCATTTTGACTATGAAACCAATCCTCCCACATGGAGAGAGATTGAAGAAAAACATTTTATACTTGCAAATGATAGGGAAGCAAAGCAATACCAAGATGAACTGCGCTGATATTTGACGGGGGAGGCTTTGCAATAAGCCGGATAGGTTCAAGAGCCTTATCTGGCTTTTTTATTCCCATTCATCAATACAATCCACATTCCCGGTCACATCTTTAACCCACTTATATAGCAGCTTACGCATACGACTGCTTGGTAGATACAGCCATATCTCTTGTCCGCAGCGCAGCCTGCTGCGCCATAGCCACTGAACCATAGTTGAGGTGGCAAGAGCATCATTATTAAACTGAATACTGTAAGACTTAAAGTAAGATACTATCTTGGGATTGGGGAAGATATTTATGAGGTAGGCCAGAGCGTAACAGTGACGGTAGGCATTGACGGCGCGAGCATTGTGCGGCACAAAGGATTGCGGACTTTGGAAGCCTTTTCTCCTAAGAGCATCCTTAAAAGCGGATGGAGCCGACCAGAAACGGTAGGTGGCGGGCGCATCACATTTGTGCCTGAAGAAGTTGACGGTGTTGTTTGCTAACTTCCTTATAAGCTTAGGATCGGACTTACTAAACCAACTATGTGATAAGGCAAGTCTGTCATCGCCGATTGCATTCAACTTATGCCCGCTATATAAATGAATAGTGGGCAGCGTTATACGCGTCGCAACTCTTTTATCAGTAAATTCATAATTTAATCCATCGACATGCTGCACACCTATGTAGTCAATGGCTATATCATTAAGTTGACAATAACAGTACAGATACTGCCCCTCGAACATATACGTTAGAATAGTCACCGACTCAAAAGCCTCGAATACATCAATAGGCATCATCCACAAGAGGAGCTTGTCTTGGCTGTATGTCACATAGCCTCGCTCTATTTGCTGTCGCAGCTCTTGCCATTGCCCATTATAACGTTTGTCTTTCCAAGTAACCTGCGTAGTCTCGGGATCAATCTCAATAAAATCCGAAGCTAACAGTGATTTCACATCCTTCTTATTGATATCCAGCAATTTCACCGTATCTACAACCTCGTCTAATATGAGGTGATAATGCCCTTGCCTGATTAACTCTCGGGTCTCTTCTGTATAATAATAGAACAGGGCGTGCGTACTTGCTATGTTGATGCCGGATTTCAGCAGACTGTGCAGCGACTCCAGCTTACTGCCATCAGCTGTCTGCGGTTGCTGGAACCCACGCTTCTCACATGCCGCGCACACACGTTCACATTCGTTCAGGTAGGGAGTGATAAACATATAGCGCCTGTCAACGCATCTGTCCATCTCGACAATGGCGGCCTGAGTCTTGCCGCTCCCCATAATTGCATCACACACTTTTACTTTCATTAAATCCTCCTTTGTACATACAAAAATATTTTTGTCACCACTTTGGTGACAGAATTTTTAAAATAGGCTTAATTTCAGGGCTTTTTTGACTCTTCTCCTAATATATCAGGACAGCTGCAGGTATGGTTGCTCCGCAAACCACGAGGGCATAACGCTATTCGGTTGCGCCTAATTGGGAATTATGTGTTGACTATAATACCATAAGCACCACTTATCTGTCAATATAGGAAGCTTGCTTCCGAGTTAAGCCTCGCGGCGTTTGAGCGCAGTCAAAAAGGTAAAAGACAAATCAACTCTGGCTGACCGACAGACTATAGGGTAGGATGATTATAACACAATAAATGTGAATGTATCTATAGGTCTATTGCTTACGCTACAGACCCCATTGCGTTGCTAATTCGCGAGTAGCAAGCGCCGCGAGGCTATATAAGAGGTAGAAACAATCTGTACCTCGGTGCTCTCGGCAAGGCCATTCGATATAATCATGGATTATAGGTAAAAATTATAGATGATTAGGGGATTTTTGTTGTAGGGTGGGAATGACGTTGAGTTAGGGGTTGGGATATGTGAATTTTATGAACGGATGGTGGGAGAATCGGCGGGTGAGGTGTGGGTGGATGTACTACGCCCGAAAAAGCCCTGAATATGGGCTTAAATGGTCAAAAATACCCTCCCGGTATATCTGTAAAAAAATCCGCCATTTTCTACCTATGACGGATTTTAGGGGTATCGGGGCTATTAGGGCGGAATTAAACTAATAACCATTAGTCAAAATTATCGTTAAACGATAATTCTCCACACTCAATTCACACCCCATCCACACACTTATCCACACTATCCACACCGCCATAACGCACGCTTATAGCATCGCGACCCCAATATAACGACAAACTGCCTACCCACCACCACCGCAAAGCGGTAAAATAGCAGTATCACAATAACAGGCCACACAATAGGCCGGAAAGAGGAATAAAACCATGACAAACAACAACTACACACACACCACCACCGAACACGCAACTATAATTGCCCGCACGGCATTGCGTACTTGCGCGGCTAAAGCCGGACGCGCCGAAAAGATAGACAATATGCGCGCGGCATTAGGCGGACGGGATGCGGCTACAATGCGTATGTATGGCCGTACAATGGATGATACGGACGCATACGACGCGCTGCGCGTTCAGCCACTTACCGATGCGGCCGATCTTATACAGGTCGCCGCGCTTGCTATTATTGAATGTGCCGCGCCTTGCATAGCCGCCGCGATAGCCGCCGATGCTGCCTATATCCTGCCTGATGCCGTGCGCAAAGCTGCCTATAAGGCCGTGCATAAAGCTATATATGCCGCCGCCGTCCGGCCGGCATTACGCGACACATACATTGAAGATATGGCACACACTGACGACGGCATGGAAGTATCCGACCCCGAATATATCAAAGTGACACGATATTATGACGTGCACGACTGGGCAGACTATGCCGTTACTATGGATATGCTGGAGCAGATAAGGCCGACTATATCCAAACGTGCGAACATCGTGCTTAACTATCGTATGCAAGGGCTAAGCGTTACCACAATAGCCGATAAGTTAGGCGTTGTACCGTCTGCCGTGTCGCACATGCTCAAGCGGATACAAGAACAGGCCACAACGTTATGGCCGGACGAAACACGCGCGTTCAAACTGTAAATAACCTATGCAAGGCCGCCACAAGGCGGCTTTTTTTTATTCAAAATATTTTTATTCAAAACGTCACATTCCGCCATTCTCATTCCCCTATAACCGTAAGCGCAAGCAAGCGGCACGAACACAAGCCGCAAAGCAAGCGTTTACACAACGCGGGCGAAAGCGAAAGCAAACGCCTGCACAACGTCACGCGCGGGACGCAAAGCCGCGCGGCAAAGCGTTGAGCAAACACGCTTGACTGTATCGGGGTTAGTTACCGCCAACGTGCAAGCATATGTTAATATGCAAGCAGGCAAGAACAGGCCATGCAAGGCGTTCCGCGCCATTGCGTAAAACGGCCCATTACATGGAATTTGTTCCGCATCTGCCATGTAAGCGTTTGAACCTGCATTGCGTTGAAACGTAAGCGAACACGCGAGGGCAATCATAAGTAGTTTATCAGGCGGGCTATGCCTTAACAAGTGTAGCCCGCTTTTGTAAGACTTTTGATTAACGTACTGATTGTTAATCAAAGGGCTTATGCCCTTAGTATAACAGATATTAAGGAGATATAACTATGAACTCAATCGAAATGCGCAAGAACCTTGAAAGCGATATCCAGAACCTGAATGGCCTTATCCTTGAGAACAAGCCCAACGACGAAATTGCAAAGCTGCTGCACGGCGTGGGCGAAAACGTAAGCAAGCTTAACCTCATGGTTATGAATGAGGAATTTGCCGTGCTGCGGGCGTCTGACAGGCCCATGTACAACGCAATCATGTCGTTGGAAGTGAGCAAGATAACGTTAGGACAGGATAAGGAAAACGGCAAGTATATGCTTGTCGATGGGAAAAAGATTATCGACTTGGCGGCGTTCAACCGTTTCTGTGAACCTCAGAAAATCAGTAATGAATCCGGCTGGGTGTACCGGGCGGATAACATGGCGCGTCTGCTGTCCGCTTATGCAACGGCGGAATTGGGCGGAGACTGGAAGGAATTGCTTAACGTGTACCGCATGGACAAGCACACGGAACGTACTCAGGAAAAGAATCCTATTAGCAAAACAACGTTGACGAAAGAGCTCCAGCGTCTGGTGGATGCTATCATATTCGAGGACAATGGCGAAGGAAAGAACATTTATAAGGTAACGTCTCAGGATATCGCCTTTATGGTGCTGACGGCGTGCAAGGCAGGTAAAAAGCCTAAGACTGTGGCTATGCCTAAAGGAAATACCATAATCAAACTGGTCGTGCAGGTTATCAACCGCGTCATAACCGGAACGTCCTATGAATCACTGTACGAGCGCAATAAGTAAATCGTATTGCGTTTTATTCCTAAGCGTGATATGATAAGCGCAAGGGTATGGCCTTTCGCTTTTTAACCGATAGTTTATGTGGTAGTGGGCTATCGGGGTTGTTAGTCACGGAATGTCATACCCCGTCATAAATCATAGATTAAGCCTCGCGCAATGGTGTGCGGGGTTTGCTTGTATGATTTGGAAAAGCCTTGCCTTATCGGGCGCGGTATGGTAAGCTGTAAGTAAACGCAAGAAGGAGATGCACATGAAGGAAATCATAGATATTACACCTATGAGCGACGAGGAACGCTTCTGGGCGCTTTTTGCAGAATCGTATGATATTCAACAAGCGGCAGATGCAAAAGCCTTGTACGCGCTTAATAAGCAGCGATACAAGGAAATGCAAGAAGCTTACAAATTGCTCAAGGAATTGGCTTCAGAATCAGACCCAGAAGCGGAGGTGACTTACGAAACACGTGAAGGACTCAAGAGCACGTTTGATGTTGAAGTAATCTGCAATATGTTAGAGGTTACGAATTCTCAAATGGAAACGTTTAAGCGTATAGTGGAATTAGCCGATAATGTTGGTATTTGGCCTGCACCGCATAAACAAATCAGCGTTTCATTCACATTCAACAACGTAATGACCAAAAGAAAATAAACACAGAACTCAATTATGGGTCACGCAACGGCGTGGCCTTATTTTTTATACCCAAAAATGCGAAGGTGCAAGCCGCGCAGGGTTCGGCAAAGGAGGAAACAACAATGTCTAAATGGGAAATCATGCAGCGCGTGGCAGATACGCGCAAGGAAATCGAAACGTTTGCGCAAGACTGGGCAGACGTGCCGGGCGGAACACGCAACCCGCTTGCCGTGGCCGACTGGGAAAGGCTGTGGCGGCAACTGGATGAGCTGTTCGCGGCCTTGCGGGGCTGTGCCGTGGCATAGGAGGAAAACCATGCAGAAAATCATAACCAATAAGATTAAATGCAAGAAGTGCGGGGACGTAATCGAAAGTGAATACACCCATGACTTCAAGATGTGTAAGTGCGGCGCGGTTGGCGTGGACGGTGGGCATGCGTATCTGCGGCGGCAAGGAAACCCCGATGACTGGGAGGAACTAAGCGAGGTACTCAAATTACGTTTGACTAAGATATAGGACGCTTAACGGTGTCTTTTTTTATAAGGAGAGATATATGAAACGCTATAAACTCCGCCCGTACAGCATGGCGTGGTACGCGGTGCAAACGGCAGGAATCGTCTTTTTAATCGTCACATGGTATATAATATTCGTGCTCATCTCAGCTATGTAACAACAGAAAGGGAAAGTGAATATGAAAGAGTATATTTGTGCGAACTGCGGTGCGGTAATCGAAGACGAAGAAGCAATGATAACGGCGCAGGATGGCAAAACGTTTTGCAATGAGGAATGCGCCGAAGAAATGGGTTATATACAATGCGAGGATTGCGGAAACTGGACAGACGATTGGATAGAGACGACCGACAGCTCTTGCTTTTGTAGCAAGGAATGCGCCGAAGAAATGGGTTATTACAAGTGCACGGACTGCGGTGACTGGGAACCTAACTGCGTGGAAGTGCCGCACAAGGGCATGGTGTGCGAATACTGCCGCGAGCATGGCTCCTATCATCAGTGCGAGGATTGCGGTGACTGGTGCTGTGATTGGGATATGCGCAACGATGATAATGATGTATGGGTGTGCGACTGGTGCTATGATGAAGGCTGGAATACCTGCGACAACTGCGGATGCTTGGTACGTGCTGATGATGTTCACACAATCGACGGTTACAATTACTGCGAAGCCTGCGCGGAGGAAACGGAATCCGCAACTATTCACGACTATTCGTACAAGCCAGACCCCGACTTCCACCACACGCAAGAGGATTTCACCCACGGCACACCGCTGTATATGGGCGTGGAGTTGGAAGTAGACAAAGGCCAAGACCCGGAAAAATTGGCCGAGGAATTGCAGGATAATGTGCCGGAAATCTACTGCAAGCATGACGGCAGCCTCGAGGATGGCGTGGAAATTGTGTCCCATCCCTGCACACTTGCCTACCACATGAACGAACTTAACTGGGAATGGATACGGAAGAAATGCTGTGAGTACGGGTTCACATCACACGACGCCGGAACGTGCGGCCTGCATGTACACGTCAACAGAGATTTCTTCGGCAACACTCAAACTGAAATCGACTTGAACATCGCCAAGGCTGTGCTGCTGGTCAATCGGTTCTGGGAATCACACATGATACCGTTCAGCCGCCGCACGGAAGAACAGCTAAACCATTGGGCAAGCAAGAACGAGATCACGCTGGAGGATGATGACGACGATGCCACACTTGCCAACAAAGCGCGTGACCTATGCAACAAAGTCCGATATTACGCCGTCAACCTAAGAAACGCCAACACGATAGAGTTCAGGCTGTTCCGAGGAACGCTAAAAGCCAGCACATTCAACGCAACACTTCAATTCGTAGATACCCTTTGCCGATTTGCTAAGGAACTAAACATCAACGACATAAATAAAACCACATGGGAAGATATATTCCGCGACGTGGATTACCCAGACCTTATTGACTATTTGACCAAGAGAACAACATTCCATAGACAACAGGAGGCAGCATAATCATGTGCATCATAGTAGTAAAGAAGGCCGGCATAGCGGCACCCAGTGATGAAATGTTCGAGAATATGTGGAACCATAATCCGGACGGCGCAGGCTTCATGTACACGGCCAACGGTGGCGTGTGCGTCGAGAAAGGATTCATGGAATATAAAGACTTCTATAAGGCATATAAGCGCGTAGAGGGCAAAATAGACACTGTGCAGACGCCTATGATATTCCACTTCCGCATAACCACACACGGTGGCACATCGCCTGAGAACACACATCCGTTCCCTGTGACGGACAATCTGAGTGTGCTGCGGAAACTCATGTGCAAAACCAGTCTGGGTGTGGCGCACAACGGCATACTGAGCGTGCAGCCGAGGAGCGGCATAAGCGACACAATGGAATACATACTGACCCAGCTCAGCACCATGAAATGTATCGACAAACACTTCCCGCGGGACAAGTATTTCCGCAAGCTGATAGAAAACGAAATAGGCGGCTCACGGCTGGCATTCCTCGACATGGAAGGTAACATCAGCACCGTGGGGGACTTCGTGACAGACGAGCAAACCGGATTGATGTTCAGCAATACGTCCTATAAGACACCGAGCTACTGGACTCCGACCAAGAGCGTGTGCGACATTTTTGACCTTGGCGGCACAGTAACCCTTGACGGCAACAAATACAGCGACTACGGTGAGTTTTACGTGGATAAAAAGGGAAATGTGTATGGCTACAACTGGGAGGATGACATGCTCTATCCCAGCGAGCGGGCAGAGTTGGAGAGCGGAGCCAAGTACGATTCAAAGCTGGCCGAGCTGATGCCGTATTGCATGGATATCAGCTTTGAAGAACTGCTGGACTACGAGGATGAATACGATCGCTGCTATTGGTGTGGCGAAATAAAGCGTAAGGATAAGTTGGAACACACAGAAATAGGTATGCTGTGCGAGGATTGCATGGCAGAGCTGGAAAGGTAACAATGACCAAGGAATTTGAAACACGAATACAAAAAGAGAGGATAATTGATACCAAGATTTATCGTTATGTTTATGAATGCGACTTCGATAAGGCTGTAATTAAGAGGCTGCCCATAAGGGAGCTCGATACCACAGCGGCGTTAACAGATTGGGAAATTGTCAAGACATATAAATGAGGTGATATAATATGGCTAACAGATCATTCTATGTGGATGAGATATACCGCAACGAAAACGGCGATTTCTATACCGGCTTGGCACTGGAACACAACGAGTGGCTCAAAGATAGATATAAATTTGAAAAGGTGGCAGATCCGTACACGACTTGTAAGGGCAAGACTGTGCGCTGCGAGTACAGCCAGATATTCTATCCAGACAGTCAGATGTTGCTCTGCAACGATATTGCGAGTGTGGATGGGAACCTGTATGACAACCTTGAGAGCGGTGAGCTGTCCCGCTACTACGATGCCGACGGCAACGAGGTGGACGCGGATGACGATTGGGAGAATGAGGAACCAATAGAAATCTACCAGTATTATCTGATTGACCGTGCCACGGCAGAACGACTGAAGGAACACACGGACGAAATCATCTTCTACTGCGAAATGCTTGATCTGTGCGTGCTGGGTGTGACGCACTGGGGCACCGGCTGGGATTATGTCGAGACGGACTTTGTGTATTGAGGGGAGGAAACCAATGGCGTGCAAAAGGAAAACACGAGACGTATGGCGCTTCTACGTCAATTATGGTTACGGCTGGGAGCACGAGTTTGATGAAGACAGCCTCAGCGAAATCAAGAAGCGCAAGAAGGAATATCGAGAGAATTGCCCGCAGTATCCGATAAAGGTGGTTAAGGGCAGAGAAAGGATAGATACATGAGTTCAAACCGTAAGGTGTACGCTCGCCAAGTGCCGTGGGAGTGGCAGGAAAGCCCGTGGGATGACGAACAGCTCAAGATAGACAAGGCCGCACTGTACGGCAACAGGTCATACGGAAGATACGTTTTTGATGAATTCGAGCAGGTGGTAAAAGCGCTTGAGGAAATGGATTGGGACGATGTTGGTGATGACCGCCCATACAGCACCGAACAGGAAATGCTTTTGGATTATGTGCCGCCTGTAGGCAGGGATTCCTACACCGATGAGGAGATCAAGACGTGGAAGTTCGCATCTCAGATGTATAACCCAAACTATGGCCGCAATGAACAGTGGGGAATCTGTATGGGCCTGACATTGATGCTGGGCAAGGAATATGACTATAAAACCCTGCGCGGCTCATGCCAAAGCGATTGGATTTACTTCATCTATCCGACCGACCTGTACGATGACGAAGCGGTTCGCCGCCTCGAAACGGAGTTCTTCAATACCGGCGAGGAATGGATAGTGCATGACGAGGATACTGTACCGGAGTGCGCCGAGGATGTGCAGGGATATAGCTTCTACGTTTATGACGAAGCTCGCAAGGAAATAGTGGAGGCCGAGGGCGTTGCGCCTGAAGACGTGGTGCTATGGAAGTATGATGGGATGCGGCAGGTGCCGAAATATAAGGAGGCTTAAATGGCATATACGATACACCCCTACAGTACGGGCAAAGGAAACACAACCAAAAGCGTAAACGACGATATATCAAGTATCATGTCACGGATGGTGCAGATTGCAGGGCGATTATGCGAGGACTATGCAAGTGATGTTTACTATGCATTGTGTAACTATGATAATGCTATGCGTGAGAACGATGAGTATGACAAGCTAATAGTGTTTCAAGAGAACGGTGTAATTGAACGCAAAATAGAAAATAATACCGTAGACCGTAAACCCGAAGGAATTCAGTATTGGAGGCTGACTTGGAACCCTCAAAAGAGGGAGGGTGCGTTTGCAAGAGTTCTCTTGAAGGAGGAACAGAGGAATTAAAGTCAATTACCCACCACTTAGCCGCAAAACGGCTTGAATTGGGATACTTGAGTTTTGATGAGTTGGTGTCATCAACAAATTGGGAGGAGGATTAAATTATGGGTTATTATAGTGAAGTTTCATTAACACTTAAAAAAGCGGACGCTTTGGAATTGATAAGGAAAGCACAAGGAGAAGAAAGCGATGCACAATCATTGATAGCGGCAGCGGATAGTATTATCGACCAAGATCAATACGTTACCTTTTATTGGAATTGGGTAAAGTGGTATGACACATTTTCTTCGGTGCAGTTCATCACTGGCTTTTATCATAGTGTAGACGAGTATAGTTTTAAGCGTGTTGGTGAAGATTACGGGGACATCGAAATTGATTGGAATGGCGACTACAGTGATATAAATGAGTTGTCAAACATATGTCAGTGTATTGAAATCGCCCCATGCGGCAAACCGTTATACGTGCCTGACATTAAGGAGAAGTCGTAAATAACAGCGTATGATACGCGAGCTTTGGCCGGGCGAATACTGAATCAGAAAGGAACAGAACTATGTTTGAAAATTATCTTTGCATCAATGGTAAGAAAGTGGAATTGACTAATGAGCAGATGCGGCAACTTGGCATAACGCCTGTTGAAAGTGAAATAGCAAAGATGTCCCGTATTTCTAAGGCAGGAGAAGCGGCAGATTACTATAATGTACACGACACCATTGTAGTAGATGGTATTACGTTTGAGATTGTGGGTGTTGGGCATGATATAGACGCTCTAACTGGACGTTATAACACTATCACGCTGAGGCAGGTAGACCACTTAAAAAAGAGTCGCATGAACCCCAGTTCTTGTCCTGATGGATTTGCCGCCTCTGAACTGGATAAATCTCTTATAGAATCGCCCCAAAGTTGGATTCCTGAATCAATATTACCTTATGTGCGTAAAGTGTCGAAAGAATATGTAATGCATAATGGTAGTATTAAAGTTATGTATCGCAAACTATGGGTGTTTTCTGAAAGCGAAATGTTTGGCAGTGCCATTTATTCGCCTGCTGAAGATGGTGAGCGGTATGAGGCATTCGCAACGAGCAAGGATAGAATCGTAAATGACGAGGACGGCTCCGCTTGTTCGGCTTGGCTGCGTTCCGCGTATGTCAGCTCCTCCGGCGGCTTTTGTGCAATCTACGCATCTGGGGGCGCGAGCAGTGGCCCTGCTGCTGAATCGATTGGCGTAGCGCTGGGCTTCTGTATTTGATATCTAATCTCGTTTTTGAGCGGTTTTATATCTTACACGACCAAATTATCTACAAAATAGTAAAAACGTCACAGAAGGGCTATTTGGGGCTCTGGTGGCATCCGAGGAGGTATAACTATGTATTTTGAATTTTATCCCAAACGACTGATAGCATGGATTATCGTTATCGTGATATTGACGTTCTTATCGAACTGAGGAGGAAAAAACAATGTTCCATTTAATGGCATATAATAAAGACCAAGATAGATATGATGAATGGCAATCCGGTACGCTTCAGGAGATACAGGCAGAGGCATTGTTTTGTCGGGACTTGCTGCGAAGCGATGACTTGAGAGATGCCAGTGGTGAACCATATGATTGGATGGAAATATGGGATGATAATGGCACGAGAGATATCACAATCACATGCGACGAAATCAAAACTGACGCTGTTATCTAACTGAGGAGGAAAAAGTAATGGTAAAGGTCATAAGCAATGATACAAAAATCAAAATAGAAACGAGTCAGGGCACGCTAATCGCGAAGCTTTGTGGTGACCCGAACTATCCTGGTATCTGGCTGGAAATTGATAGGCCGGAGTTCGGCAACAGTGTGGCGGTGGCAAAGCTCGAAGTGTACGAAGACAGTGGCCGGGTGATGCTGGATGTGTACAGCGACGCTTTGCAGGATGAAGTAATAGAGCAGATACCGATTGAGAATCTCGATAGGTGGGAGGAAGGAAATGAATGAACCGTGTACGACTTATCGATGGCATAGTTGAATGGTGCCAAAGCTATGAGTGGCCTGACTGGCGCATAACAGAGACATTGATTGGTGTGCTGGAATTTGATCCCAAGGATATCGAAAAGGCCGGCTATGGTTATCTGATTGAAGAATACTTCGCGGAGGAGGAAGAATAATGGGTTATTACAGTGATGTGGCGCTGACATTGCGCAAGGAAAATGCAGTCGAACTGGTTAGAAAAGCGAAAGTAGAATGTGAGAGCGCATACAGGACTCTATCGGCGGCGAAGATAGTTGACCATGATGAATATGTGTCATTCCTTTGGTATAGCATCAAGTGGTACCACTTTGACGATGTGGTATTTATAACCAATTTCTGCCACGAGTGCGATGATTACTCACTTAAACGCATAGGTGAGGAATACAGCGATATAGATGAGGAAATGGGCGGTGAGGATTACGACATGGCAGATTGTTGTATGATAGTACGCGATTTTGAAATAGGCTCCAGTAAAGGTGAGCTTACTATTGGCAAGTTGGCGCGGGAGGAACACTAAATGACCGACAGTGAATACATATCCGCCTTAAAGCTGCTCATAGATTCCGCCATAAGCGTCGGCAGGGACTGGCTCTGGAATGACAGCGACATCATGGATACGCTGACGGATGAAAACGGATTCGGGCTGACATACGATGACTTTGTTATGGCGGGGTTCAAGGAGATGGCAGATGAATATTTTCATTGATACAGAGGCGATGCGGTTTGTGACCGAAAAGGAACTGCGGCAGGAGTTTGAGCAGCTCAAGCTGGAACAGCCGGAAGAATATAATTACACGTTTGAGCAGTACATACAGAACTGCACAAGCAAGAACGGCACATTGGAGGAGACATGAAGGAATATATATTTGAGATACACTACTGTAACTGTAGTATAAAGAAAGACGATATTGTCCGGATAGCAACACCAGATAGCGTTAGCGAAGATAAGACCGTTGAGGCATTCAGAACGGCCATGCGTAGGGTTCAGGAAGAATACGAAGCATGGATTCAAAGTGAGGATGATTCTCATGACATATATGATGTAGACACGCTTATCGATAGGTACTTAGATGAAGCTGTTCGGGAAATAGATGGTGCATGGGATGGTAGGAAGCACATTGATGGGTTTTATGCCATAGGCGATTAAGGAGGGCATATGAAACTGTACGTTAGCTCTGCCACGGGCAGTATATATGACGAAAACACCCTGCGCGAAAGTTTCTTTATGATGCGCAACGCCGCGCCGAGGGAATATGATTGCAGTTCCGATGAGTATATCCGCAGAATAGTGGAGGACAAGCAGGAGTTTTACGAACTAACGCCTGAGCAGATGATGAGCATAATGGTGTCGCTGCTGGCGGCAAACAAGCGAGAACAAGCAAGAGAATTAGCGGCAGCATGGAGGGCATAAATGAAATATCATATGGATACTTATTCGCTCATAAGCGTGGCAAATTATCTTGGTTTCCTTGAAGGTACTGGCCGCATAGAGATAGATGAGGAAGACCAACTGTACGGCATAATGGAGCAAATAGACGAGGATGTCAATAAAGCATGTGAATCTACTTTGGATTCGGGATTCGACTTTTGGACTGAGGTAGACCACTCATTGAAACGGCAAGGGGTTTTAAAGAATGCCAAGTAACTTACTACAATTCAAGCCGCGAGTGGTGGAAACGCCGTACATACTCATCTGCACCAAGTGCGGGGAGGAAAACGAAGGCACGGCGAATTTCTGCTCACATTGCGGCAAAGCGTTAAGGCCGCAGTTGCGCAGCACCAAGCAACAGTACGCGCCGCTGACTAAGCACACAAAGGTTCCGCTCAAAACAATGGCCGAGATAACCGCCATGGAACACTCTTTGCAGGACACCAAGCGAAGGCGTCTCGCGTACAGGAATCTGGTTTTGTTCCGGCTTGGGTGTAACGTTGGCTTGCGCGGCGGGGATTTGGTGCAGCTCAAGGCCGGGCAGTTCATTGGCAAGGACAGCAGCCCCAAGGATACGGTGTATGTCATCGAGCAGAAAACCGGCAAGGGCAGGGAGTTGAAGATAAGCGACGAGGTGGCAACTATGGTCGCCCAGTACACGGATGATATGCGTCTGGCAAGCGAGGATTTCCTGTTCGGCTCACAGAAGGGAGGATGCCTGACCCGCAAAACGCTCAACGATGACATAATCGTTCCGGCAGCGGTGCGGCTGGGGTGGAATCCGCTGCTGTATGGCAGTCACACCATGCGCAAGACATACGCCTACCGCTTCTACACGCAGGCACAGCATCTAAGTCAAGAACGTGGGTATAGGGCGCTGTCTATGCTCTGTAAGGAACTGGGGCATAGCAACGAGGCCATAACGCTTTGCTACATAGGTATCGAGGCAGAGGAAATCAAAGAGATATGTAACCTGTCGGCAAAGGACTATGATTGGGCAGTTATGCAGGCATTACGGGATGAATTAGGGGAGGATTAGGAACCGCAGATAGCGGTTCTTTTTATATGTTGCAGGGAGGAGCGAGATATGTATCAAGGCACACGAATTGCATTGGCGAACGACAGCACACGCACCGGCACGATTGTGGGTCATGTGCGCAACACCGGAGAGATAATCGTGCAGTGGGACGGAATGCGCGGCACGGTATCAATAAGCAAACAGTTGCGGCTTTGCATAGTCGGCTTCGACCCTGTGAAGGGCAGCAAACGCGGCGTGTGGCGCAGAAAGGAACGCCGGAGAGAATGGGAAAGGTGGTTTTAACACATAAAACCAGAATATGCGGTTTTGCATGTTGAAAACGTGGGCTTTTGTGGTATACTTAGTATAGCATTAACATGAAATGCGTGATTAAAGAATAGGAAGTGACTATGCTATGAAATTGCTAAAAATAATAGCATCGGGATTACCGTTGTTTGATGAGAAATGTGAGATAGACTTTTTTGCCCAGCAGAGAGTCAATGATGAAAGCAGTGAGAAAATGGGGCGTTTGTTTGCGTCGAGTTCAAGGCAATACTATCAGAACAACGCCTTGGCTATTATTGGCATAAACGCTTCAGGCAAGACAACTGTTTTGAAACTGATCTCGTTTGTCGGAGGATTGTTGAATAATAAGCCGGTTAACGATATTTCGTACAGTGAGATTATGGACGGGCTTGATAGCAGTAGTGAAGCAATTTTTGATATCTATTTCTATGATGATAATCAGACTATAAATTGGCTTCACACCGTTATAAGTAAGAAAGATGGCCGTTTAGTGATTACGGATGAGACATTGAAATCTAAGCCTTCATCTAATGTAAGGAGTAAGATATCTATCTTTGACTTTGATAATTGCAAGGAATCTGTGACGCGGGATAACAGCGAAGCGTTTTTGCTTGATGATGTCAGCATTATGGTCGCCTTTAACAAAAAAGCAAAGAAGCGCCTTGCAATGACCGATATGCTGCAATATACCAATATCAATGAACTCTGTATCAACGAGGATTGCCCGTTGGAGTTGATATCCTTCTTTGACCCGAGCATTGAATACCTCCGCATTAAGTCTAAAGGTAAAGACAGTGATATTCGACTGAAGTTCTTTGGCGAAGAAGAAATCGAACTAAACCGGAAGACCGACTTGAACCGATACCTTTCTTCCGGAACAATAAAGGGCATTAACACTTTCTCTAATGCGATAAGCACATTTAAGAATGGTGGGTATCTAATTATTGACGAGCTTGAAAACCATTTTAATCATGAGATAGTTTCTACCTTAATTCGCTTCTACATGGACAGGAAGGTCAATCCTAAAGGAGCGATGCTCATTTTTTCTACACATTATGATGAACTTCTTGATAAGTTTGATCGCAATGATTGCATATATATTGTCAGGAACCGTAACGGCATTAGCGCGGAGAAGCTTGTGAATGTGCTTAAACGGAATGATATCAGGAAAAGTGAAGCATATCAAAGCGGATTCCTTGGAGGTACTGTACCTGCCTATGAAGCTTATATAAAGCTGAAGAAAAGTCTCATCACCTCTCAAACGGAGGCTAAATGATGCTATTTACAAAATATGTTGCGTGCATTTATGAAGGTTCGGCTGAAAGGGCAATTATTGAGCTGCTGCTCGAAAATGACAAACTGAGGTTCAATTGGGACGATCTTCTTGAAGGAGAACTGATACAGTGCAGGAGTGCTAAAAACTTTGAGGAACAGTATTTGAGAAAGGAATTCACGGAGAAAATAACTGTTATTCGTATTCTTGACTCTCGTAAAGAGAAATTTAAGCTATGCCCAGCTTACGCCGAAAAAGTTGAAGATATCATCAACATTGTCACGGCACCCGAAATAGAAATGCTCATTATACTGAAGGAGGGTAGGTATGCTGAGTATAAAAAATCGTGTAAGAAGCCAAGCGACTTCTGCAAGACGGAGCTTAAACTTCCGAAAGTCAAAAACTACAACTTTGTAAAGCAATACTTTGGCCATGTAGATACATTAATAAACGCCATTTGTGAGTATAAACGTGTATCCAACATTCCCAAAGGCGAATGCACGTTAATGGACATATTGAAACCAGAAACGATAATTGATTGAAGGGGCGGAATCCGCCCTCTTTTTATACCTGACGGGAGGAAATTTAATGAATAACACACGCAGAAAAGAATTGCGCAGGGCTATCGACATGATAGAGACGGCGCTGGATATCGTTAACAGCGTCAAGGACGAGGAAGAAGATGCCATGTGCAACTATCCTGAGAACTTGCAGGGCACGGAAATATATGAGAATATGGAAACGGCTGTGGACACCATGGAGGAAGTCGCCTCTGCCATTGAGGATGCTGTGGATTCGCTGAACAACGCTGTAAGCTTACTGGAGGAAACCGTATGACAGAACAGCCGCCGTTCAACTCGGTCGAAACGTTCATACAGGAATACTACCACCGCAACCCGGACGGGCACTACTTCGACCCGGAGATGCTGAAGTATTTCGGAGAAGATAAGGCGCTCATGCGGGTAATAAACAGGGCGATGATGCTGGCCACGGATATGTTCGGCAATGGCCCGTTCAAACCGTACTATGTGCTGGTGCGCCCGCCAAAGGTGAAATACCAAGTGGAAACGTGGGACTGTGTTCTGTTTGATGTAGAGACATTTCGCCCGATAACAAGCGAATTTACACCCAGAACAGAGCAGCAAGAAGCCGTTCAGAATGCAATCAAGCGTGAAATTTGGCTGAGTTAGGAGGAGGCATTATGATAGCAGGAGCATTAGCAACTTTATTGGCAAGCGGCGCGTACTTTGCGGCGGACAGCATCAAGACGAACGCCAACATATACCGCAACGCCAACCGCATGGATGACGAGGGTGTATTTTGGCCCACCAATCCGGAGGTGGAGCGCATGTTGCAGCACGACATTCGCAGTCTGTGGGAAACCGGCAAACGCGATTTCATACCGGAAGGGCTGGAAGGATTCTTCGAGGAAAACAACAGCGCAAGAGGAGCTTACTTCGATGCCTTGGCCGCGCAATGTATGCTGGAAAACGGCTGTAAGCCCATGGATGCGTGGGGTTCGTTCAATCGGCATACTTATAATTGCTTTTTGCAGTACAACAGATCGTATGGTGCGGATGCAAACGAGTGGCTGCGCATACACAAACCGGAAATCATTTTGGCGAGGATTGAGAAGGCGAAAGAAGCTAAAGAAGGAATCGTCGACATTATGCGCCGAGCGGTAGCCCGATATGACCGCAAGTTCATACCTGTATGGGTTGTAAGTGGACTAATTTTCGTATGGGGCATTGTGCGAATGGCGAACGGTGGCGATTATGGCCTTCGCAAAATAATTCTTGCCTGTCTGATTGCCGGCATACATCTGATAATTTGGGCTGTCAACAGGAACTATCTTATGAACCGTAGATAGAAGTGGCAGTTGGGACAATGTCCCAACTGGCAAAAACAAGCATACTGGGCAGATATAGAATCAAGTGGGACATTGTCCCAACTGATCCGCTTTATACTCTGTGCAGCACGGTCGCGAATAAAGGCCTTTTGTGCTAAAATTCCGGTAATAAAAACAGTAGTTGAAGGGGCAAGTATGAGCGAAGCGAGAGTCCTATATTGTCAAAGCTGCGGAGCGATGCTGAACGTAGAGGCCAACCGTGCCTACATTTTTTGCCAGTACTGCGGCGCGAAGAACGTAATTGCGTCCGAGCAGATGAAGACCAACATTAACATCGGCGGCATTCAGATAACGGCAAAAACGGAAATAGAGAACATAATCGCCTCCGCTGAGTACGTCGTTTCCATAGGTCAATACAGCAAGGCAAACGAAATGCTGGTTGCGGCAATCATGAGCGGCTATGATGATTACCGCATATACATCACAAAGGCCAAGATAGACCTGCAGCTTGACCACAACCGCAGCCTGTTCGAAAGCCTGCGCAAGCTTCAGCAGCTTGAGCAGCGTCAGAACGGCAATCAAGCTGTCACGGCGGCCATTCGCGAGTTTATGCATTACCGCGGCAAAAATGGCGTTACCGCGCTGCACATTTCAACCTTCCATGAGCAGATGGACATGGTGGTCTACTGTGTAGAGCACGGAAGCGACGTGAACTGCATTGCCGGCGTGAACCGCGTAACACCCATCAGCATTATGTTTGTGCCTATATCAAGCAAGCTTACAGGGCTTGACGGCACGCCGTTCGTTCATCACAAGGCAGCCGTGAAGGAGATTCGCCGCTACCTGATGTCCTGCGGTGCAAGGGATTCTTTCAGGTTTGGATATTGAGTTGCCGGATCAGTTGTGACAAAGTCACAACTGATTTTTGTATACCGCTGTAGCCTGCTGTGCCCTTTCAACACGATGGTTGAACGCATCTATCCAACTAACAGCAGCAGACAGAAGAACAGACAGGCCGAAATTCACAGCAGCGTTCAATGCTTTTGCACCTAACGCAGCCCAGTTGAAGCCCTTGTTGAGTCTGTCAAGAGCGACCACGCCGCCGTTAGCGGCTTTTGCGGCAGCTTGTGCAGTGTTGGTCATTGTGGAGCCGAACTCATCAAGCTTCTCTTTAGCACCGTCAATGCCCTTCTTTACCTGTTCTACATATTGATTATACTTCGTTAACTGCTTAATATCCGCCTTTGAAAAGAAGGTTCGTATCACGCCTTCCTCGTTGTTTAGAAGAATACCCGTTTTGGCAGCAGCTACCAACCAACATAAAGCATGGCTAAATGTTTTATATTATTCAGTATTATGGTATAATTATCTAAAAGGAGGATGGACTATGTTCAAAAAGGTATACATTATGTATTGTCCTGTATGCGGATATGTTGACGGAGAGCATATAAAGACTGTTTGTCCATTTTGTGGACACGAACTTAGCAATTCAAATCATTTACTAAAAGAAATGCGAGGGAAATTCCGCTGGGAAATAGAACCAATCGCTGAAGACATCTTCCAGAAACTCGTCAAGGATAACCCAGAATTCAATAGTACAAAATATCAGCTTAGGGAAGAAAAAGAGAAAGAGAGAAAAAGACTCGCTGATGAACGGGTACAAAGAAAATGGGATGCTCAAAAGGCGGAGTATGAAAAAATTCTTGCTGAACGCACCGCCAACGCGCCCCGCTGTCCCACCTGCGGCAGCACCGACCTGAAGAAGATAGACGCGCTTGACCGGGCGATATCCGTATCCTTCTTGGGGCTGGCATCGGGCAAGATAGGCAAGAGCTTCAAGTGCAACCATTGCGGGTATATGTGGTAAAACGGTAGGGGAGCCATTATGAGTGGCTCCCTTTTGCTAATTTGCGAACTGCTATCGAAAGTGGAAGTTGTGAAAGTTTCACAACTTCCACAAAATATATGTCTAAAGATGATAGGCTGGATCAAATGTGAAAGTTTCACACTTGATTTTTCAAGGAGCTCCCGCTCCTTTTTTATTTGAAATTTGCAATATGACCGCATTTTGATACAAGCGGGTTCTTTTGTGCTATAATCGGCATTGACAAACGAACGAAGGAGGACGCGGGCATATGCGAGCATATAATCAAAAACAAGGCTACGGTTAGCGGAAGGCGGAACACGGGGCGAAGCCCAAAGGATCCGTTGACCTGCAAATCTAAATCATCATTTCATATTAAAGAAGGCAAAATGAACATCATAATTAAATACAAGAGGTTTCACGGAACAAGCAACGAATCAGCTAAGTTATTAGCATATCTATCAGTCTTTATTCATATCATCAAACATAATCAATGAACAGGAGCGAGTTAAATGCACGTTAAGAACATATATCCCACCACAACCACCAACGAAGACCTTATAGGACTGGCCGAAATGGCAAGCACATATCTGAGCAACATGCCGGCGGCGCTTGCGACCAACGACATATTGGCCGTGCCTACCGAGCGCGTCATAAGGCACACAAAGGGAGAACGATAATAGGTGATAGCAATATACGCCAGGCAGTCCTTGGATAAAAAGGACAGCATATCAATCGAAACACAGATAGAACTATGCAAAAAGGAGATAGGGGACGAGCCATATAAAGAATATGTAGACAGAGGCTACAGCGGCAAGAACACGAACCGCCCGCAGTTCAAGGCGATGATGCAGGACGTGGAGAACGGCGTTATCGGCAAGATAATAGTCTATAAGCTGGACAGACTCAGCCGCTCCACGCTCGACTTCGGCGAGCTTATGGACGCATTGAGCAAGCACAGCGTTGAGTTCTCATCCACAAGGGAGAAGTTCGATACGTCAACGCCCATAGGCAAAGCCATGCTCAATATAATAATGGTGTTTGCGCAGCTTGAGCGCGAAACCATTCAGGTGCGCGTACAGGACAACTTCCGCATGCGCTCCGCCCGCGGGGCATACGACGCCAAAGCCCCATACGGATACGCAAAAACAAAGGTGACAGTTCAAGGCAAAGCTGTAAGCACACTTAAACCGGACAAGGCGTATTCACTAATGGTCAAAAAGATATTTGAGCAGTACGCCTATACGTCCACATCGTTAGGCTACCTTGCCCGTACACTTAACCAGCAGGGCATAAAGTCCGCAAACGGCGCCGCATGGGATTCCTGCAAGCTGAGCAAACTGCTGTGCAACCCGATCTACGTCAAGGCCGATGCCGAGGTATACAAGTACTACCGCGCCAAGGGCATGGAAATAACCAATGATATAGACGACTTCCGCGGGCAATACGGCTGCGTAACATACGGTCAATGGGACAGGGCGAAGAACAAGTTCGCTCAGCTTTCGGGGCTAACGTTGTCCATAGGTCTGCATGAAGGCATTATTGATGCAAAGACATTCCTTGCCTGCCAGTACAAGCTTGCCGAAAATACGCAGATAAATAACACCGGACGCGGCAAGCATTCTTGGCTGACGGGTCTCTTAAAATGCGGCTGCTGCGGCAAGGCAATGAAGGTCATGACGTATAAAGAAACGGCTACGTTCAGATGCTCCGGTGCGATGAACACCGGGTTGTGCAGCGATTCGCCATCCGTTGGCGTGCGCGAAATAGAGGAGGCTGTTGAGCGGGAGATATTCGCCCATGTAGCGCGGCATCAGGAACTGGTGGTTCAGAAGCGCAAAGAGGAGGACAACAAGGCGCACAACTATAAAATCGCCATAGCAAAACTGGATGACCAGATAGCCAACCTTATAACCCCCTTGCCGACGGTACGGAGCTGACCATGAAGTACATAAACGGCAGGATAAGCGAGCTGCAAAAGCAGCGCGACATCTTGGCCGCCGAGCTTCAGCAGCATAAGAACGCCACCAAGCAGCAGGATGATATAAAGCAGTTCCATGACATAATCAACCTTTGGCCCGGCATGACCATCCCGCAAAAGCATGAAATAGCCATGATGCTAATCAAACGCGTGGAAATTCAGGAGGATACGACGAGGATTTATTGGAAGTATGATCTGTAGTTTTGCAGTACACGTGCAGACATAAGCACATGCTTGGGTTCACTCCCGGGCAGTTTCATTTACATGCATATAATCGTTTATATAGATAATAATACGGCTCAAATGGAAATAAACGATTTCACTTTTCCGACATCATTAGCTATAATGATGCAGTCTGCTGATAAGGCAGAATCATTGAAGAAATGAGGGAAAGATTCTAATGAAGAAAATCACTGCACTTTTGCTTGTGCTTGTGATGGCTCTTGGCCTTTCTGTTGGCTGCGCCCAGCAGGAAGTCAATACTCAGCCCGATCCTACCGAGGCTCCTGTTGCCACCGAAGCACCTGTTGCTGAAGCCACTCCGGAAGTTGTCGCTTCCGCCGAACCCGAAAAGCCCGAACTCTCCGGAACGATGAAGGTCGTTGCTACCGGCGACGTTTACGGCCCCCTGTTTGAAGAGTTCACCAAGGACACCGGCGTTACCGTTGAAGTTCTGTCCATGTCCTCCGGTGAAGTGCTCTCCAAGCTCCGCGCTGAGGGCGGCACTCCTTCCGCCGATCTGTGGTTTGGCGGCGGAATCGATGCTTTCATGAGCGCTGCTGACGACGGCCTGCTCGAACCCGTTGTGTTCGATGCCGCCAACGATCTCGCTCCTGAATTCCGCGATGCGGACGGTTACTGGTACTCCAAGGGCATCACTATCGTTGGCTTCCTTGTAAACGATGGCCTGCTCGAAGAGCTGAAGCTCGATAAGCCCGCTTCCTGGGACGATCTGACCAAGGAAGAGTATAAGGGCGAAATCGTAATGTCCAACCCCGCCGTGTCCGGCACCAACTACGCCGTGGTCAATGCTCTGCTGCAAGCCAAGGGCGATGCCGGCTGGGATTACTTTGAAAAGCTGAACGAGAACATTGCTTACTACGGCCGCCGTGGTTCCGACCCGAAGAACAAGGTCACCGCTGACGAGTTTGCCATCGGCATCACCTATGTTGACCCCAGCATTGAAAAGCTGACCGAAGACTACAATGTTTCCGTTATCTATCCTTCCGATGGTATCCCCTGGGTATCCGAAGGTGTAGCCGCATTCAAGAACGCTGAAAACGTTGAAGCCGCCAAGGCATTCATAGAATGGCTCTTCAGCAACGACGATCATCTCCGTCAGCTTGCTTCCATAGAGAACAAGACCGGCGTCAAGATCATCAAGCCCTCTATCGAAGGCGTTGAACTGACCTACGATGCTTCCATCCTGATGGATGAAGACCTGTCCCTGTTCGGTAAGCAGCGCGAGGAGATCCTTGCCCGCTTCGAACCCATGATGGGCGACAAGGCCGCTCAGGAATAAATGACGGCCGCTTCTAAAAGCACAAATAAAAGGGCATGTAACAATGCCCTTTTTCGCATTAAAGAACGGGCGGGGGATACGGTCGTGCTGTGCATACTGCTCGGCGGGGTGCTGCTGTTTATACTGTGGCCCATGCTTTGCATAGCGCTGCGCAGCTTCCGTGCAGCAGACGGCGGCTTTACGCTTGAAGCATACAGCAATGTGCTGTCCAAGTACGGCACAAGTATGCGCAACAGCGTTGTGGTCGGCATTTGTACGGCCATATGCACAACTATACTTTCGCTTTCCGCTGCGCTTACCTGCGCCACGCGCCGCTCGTGGGGACGCACGCTGTGCATGATTCTTCTGACTGCGGCAATGGTAGCTCCGCCATTCGTATCGTCGCTTGCGTATATTCAGCTGTACGGCCGACGTGGATGGATAACATATCGTTTGTTGGGACTCAGCTGGAATCCGTACAATCTTGCTGGCGTTGTGGCGATGCAGTCGCTCTCGTTCACGCCGCTCAATGCGCTGTTCCTGCTGGGCGTGCTTGATAAGCTGGATGCTGACAGCCTGCGTTCGGCGCGCGACTTGGGAGCAAAACCATCCGCTATACTTAGGGACATTGTTCTGCCGCTCATGCGCCCGGGACTGCTTGTAAGCATGCTGCTTTCGTTCGTTCGCTCCCTTGCGGATTACGGCACGCCTGTTATTATAGGCGGTCGCTCGGTAACGCTCGCCGCTGAGGTCTATTTGCAGGTAATAGGGTATTCAAACCTTGAAAAATCTTCGGCAATGAACATGTTCCTGCTTGTGCCGTCGATATTGTTCTTTTTTATATATTGCGCGCTTATGCGCCGGTCGGACAAGCTGACGGCAGGCAGCCGCAGCGCGCAGGGAGGGCTTTCGCTTCCGCTCACCCGCTGCGGTTCGGTCGGTTGGCTGGCGCTTATAGGCAGCGGACTGTTCTTCGTGCTTACGCTGCTGCAATATGGCTGCGTTTTGCTTTCCGGCTTCCTAAAAAGCAAGAAGGGCGTATATTCATTCACGCTTGACCATTGGAACGAGCTTTGGAGCATTGGCGCGTCGCCTGTTGTGCGCAGCGTGGTATATGCGCTGATAGTCGCCGTGGTCGGCACGCTGTTCGCGGCATTGTTTGCGTATTATATGGACCGTCGCCGCGTTCCGGGCCGCGCGTTTTTCGATTGCATAGCCACTATGCCGTATATGCTGCCCGGCACATGCTTCGGCATAGGATATATACTCGCATTTAACCATGCGCCGCTCAAGCTTACCGGCACGGCAATAATAGTTCTTGCCAACATGCTGTTTAAGCAGTTGCCTACATCGGCAAAGATATGCTCCGCTACGCTTGCGCAGCTTCAGCCGGCACAGGAACGCTCCGCGCAGGATCTTGGCGCGGGCAGATTGGCTGTTATACGCGATGTTGTGCTGCCTAATATGCGACCCGCGCTTTTAAGCTGCTTTGTATATAACTTCACCAGCAGCATGACCACCGCCGGCGCAATAATATTCTTGATTGATCCCAGCCGCCAGCTTGCGGTGTTCCGACTGTTCGATGCCGTATACCGCGGGGATTACGCGCTGGCGTCAGTTCTTGCAAGCGTTATAACGGCAATAGTGCTAGCCGTAGAAGGGCTTGTGTGGCTGCTGAGCCGAAAGGAGGGCAAACGCCGTGTATCTTGAACTTGAGAAACTGAACAAAAGCTTTGACGGCAAAAGCGCCGTGTGCGATCTTTCACTCGGCGTGGAGAGGGGAGAACTGCTGTGCATTCTCGGCTCCTCCGGCTGCGGCAAGACCACCACGCTCAATATGATAGGCGGCTTCCTTGCGCCGGACAGCGGCACCATATTGCTTGATGGGCAGGACGTTACGAATATGCCGCCCGAACGCCGCCCCGTCTCGACCGTGTTCCAGTCATATGGCCTTTTCCCGCACATGACTGTGCTTGAAAACGTTACATATGGGCTGAAATTTCGCCGCTATAACCGCGCGCAGGCAAGGGAGAAGGGCATGAAATACCTTGAACTTGTCGGCCTTGCAGACCGCGCGAATGCACATATACACGAAATAAGCGGCGGTCAGCAGCAGCGCGTTGCGCTTGCGCGTTCGCTTATAGTTGAGCCCAAGCTTTGCCTGCTGGATGAACCGTTGAGCAACCTTGATGCGGCGCTGCGTGCGCGTATGCGCGGCGAACTGAAGCGGCTGCAGCGCGAACTTGACATCACGATGGTGTTCGTCACGCATGACCAGGAGGAAGCGCTCATACTCGCCGACCGAATAGCCGTTATGGAGCACGGGCATCTGCTTCAGCTCGGTACACCAGAAGAGGTGTATCGCGAACCTACCAATGATACAATAGCTTCGTTCCTTGGCCTGAAGGACATTGTTTGGGGCGAGGACGGTTCCGTTATGAAAATAATAAGGAGGTAAACGTTATGCTTGTTGATATGCATTTGCATGAAAAGACTTTTTCTACCGATAGTTTTCTTTCCCTTGATGAAATAGTATCCATAGCCAAAGCAAAGGGGCTTGACGCCGTATGCATTACTGATCACGACAGCATGGGCCTTCGCGAAACGGCGGAGGAGTACACCCGCCGCACAGGTTTCCCGATATTTACCGGCATAGAGTTCTTCTCACTTCAGGGCGACATCACCGCATGGGGACTTGAAAGCTATCCTGACCACCGCATTCCCGCGCAGGATTTCATAGACCTTGTCAACACCGCCAACGGCTTCTGCGTATCCTGCCATCCTTTCCGCAACAATAATCGCGGTCTGGAGGAGAAACTGCGCGATGTATGCGGCCTGAACGGCGTGGAGGTGCTCAATGGCAGCACGGATGTGGAAGCCAACCGCAAGGCGTTGCGCTTCTGCCGCGAGCTCGGGCTGCAAGCCATAGGCGCAAGCGATGCGCATACAACACAGCAGGTCGGCAAATACGTCACCTATCTGCCCGAAATGGTAACCACTCTGCCCGACTTTATCGCCGAACTCCGCACTCTGCCCACACGTCCCGCAATATGGAACGGCTCCGACTACGATGTAGTGGATGAGTTCTGATAAAACTAAAATGTAAAGATTGCCCCTGATGGCAGGAAATTAGCTGCTGTTGGGGGCTGTTCCTTATTTTAACTCTGCCAACTTAAGCTCGGAATACAAAGTGAAGTAAAAACATACTTTACCATCTTCCAGCTCTATTCCATAGTTGCTATTGTGCAAAGTAAGTATGCGTTTTACTATTTCAAGACCTATGCCCGAACTTTGAACACGATAGTCAGAGCCCATAGCACCGATATAGTAACGATCAAATACTTTGGTTACATCACTATCGTTGATAACTCCGGGATTCTTTATTCTTATAGTAACTTCTCCGGGAGCTGATATATGAGACGATATATGTATCCGTTTATTTCCTTGAGTATATTTAAATATATTGCTCATCAGATTATCAAAAACCTGGGTTATACGCTTTTTATCCATGCACACTATTGCATGATCGAGGTTTGTACTAACAGCAAAGCCATTTCTTTTTATGTCGTAATCAGCACGGCGAAGATATTCAGATATAAACTGCGCTATATCAATATTCGCATAGTCAAAAGCAAAATAGCCGGAACTCAATTTGGATAGATCTATTGTATCATTTACCAACTCTGACAGCTTGTTGATCTCATCTTTTATTATGGCAAAGTAATACTCGCGGTCTTTTTCTAGCAATCCGTATTCAACAATTTCTGTAAACCCTGATATTATTCCCAACGGTGTTTTGAACTCATGCGCCATGTCTTCAAGTAATATCTTCATTCTTTTTGCGCTTTCTTTTTCTTCGTTTGCACGCCTTTCAAGTTCGGCGTTCGCCTTCTTTAATTTGAACATGGAACTCTGAAGATTGTCCGAAAGTACGTTTAAGCTATCGGATAGCTTTCCAAGTTGGTCTGGTGTGTTGACATTTGCATGTACATCGAAATCAAGTTGAGCCATGCGTTCAGCCACTTGGCTTAAGTGTACAAGCGGGGCTGATAAGCTTCTTGAAAAGAAATAGCTTATAACGATGATAACAATAAAGAATACAGCATAAAGATATACATAATAGTTCGCCAAATAGCCTAAGAAAAGGTTATTACGTGTAACGGGCAATAGAGTTATAAATAAAACATCGGATATTGAATAGCTAAGTATGGAATAGTTATTGCCAAACTTATCCTCTATTTCGCTATCCTCAAGGTTGTGCAGTAAAGTATAAGGCGATGATGAAGAGATAAGTATAGGGCGTAGATTTTCAAAGAGCAATTGCTTTTTGAGTATAACTTCTCTGGAGATATCAGGTGATATAAACTCGTCCATATATACAAACTGAGTAATATATTCCGCCATTCCTCGCACGTCCTTTAACGATGCGTTCTGGTATGACTTTGAGCCAATGCGCAGTTCTGTAAGCTGGTAATAGTTTGACTTCCCAATGCGCCTTCCTTTTATACGCAGAATATCAGTCTTAGATATGCTATCTATCGGATTATCTACATATTCAGATAGGAAATCAGCAATAAAATAGAGCTCCTCATTTCTCAGATTCTTTACCTTCAAAATGCTGTATGCATTAAATATCTCATTGTCTATAAGTTTGGATTGCGAATCTATTATAATAAGCGGTAATTCATTACGGCGCACATACTCCATGGATGCTTCGTGATTATACTCCGTGCTTGCGCCATCTTCTGATTGAGCAACAGTAACGAATGATCCAGCCGTTCGTTTAAGCTCGGCCGTCATATCAGATTTATAACTTCGCATGAAAAACGTATCTATGTTGTTGTTCAGTATTACCATTTGGCACACGAACAGTAGCAGAAAAGCCACTAGGATGAGCAAGAACATCTTGGCAACTATGTTTTTTCGTATAAGTCCAATCATGCTTTATTCCTCAAGTTTATAACCTATCGATATAACAGTTTTTATATTGGATGAATAAGGTGATACCTTGCTGCGTAACTTCTTTATATGGCTGTCTACCACTCTGGAATCGCCTGCAAAAGAGTATCCCCATATTGTTTCCAATAGGAATGTTCTGGTTAGCACTTTACCACGGTTTTGCATAAGCGCAAGCAAAAGGTCGAATTCCTTAGGCGTAAGTTGCAACGGTTTACCGTCCAATGTAACACGCCGGCTGCTTATTTCAAGCTTTATACCGCGAAAAGCCAATGTGTCTGAACGTGCATTTGATGGAGCGCATCTTTGAAGTATTCGTTGTATTTTAGCGAGTAGTATAGAGGCATTGAACGGCTTAGTTATATAATCATCGCCTTCAACTCTATAACCTATCATCTGGTACTCCTCATCAGCAAGCGCTGTAAGAAATATAATTGGTACAGAAGACTTCACTCGAATTTGGCTGCAGAGATCAAAACCTGATATATCAGGCAGCATAATGTCAAGAACTATAAGGTCAATAGTCTCTTTCGACAGTATATTCAGCGCAGTTCGCCCATCAGCGGCTTCAAACACCGTGTACCTGCTTGATCTTAGAAATAGAGCAACAAACTCACGCATCTTTTGCTCATCGTCTACAATGAGTATAGCTGGCATATAATCACCTCATCTGGTATAAAAATACCGTTGCACCAACAGCATACATTCTGCTAATATCTATATTGTCGATATTTTCATTATATTTATATATTGCGCTTAGTCAATATAATGGGCCTTTTTTACCATAAAAAGACCAGAAACAAAACATAATGGGCACAGAAAGGACACACGGTGAAACCCGAAAGAGCAAATGTGATACGTATAATATGCATTAACAAATGGACTTCATGTCTTAAAATCAAACAAAGGAGATGTAGAAAGATGAAACGACTGATGGCAATGATCCTCTGCTTGTGCATGCTTGCTGGCATAATGGCTGGATGCACAAAAGAACCCGCCGAAAACAAACCGGCTGAAAATCAGCAAAATGAACCCGCCAACACGAATGTACCGGCGAATAGTTCTGAACCTATAGAGAGCAATTCTCCCGCGGCCGAAACCGAGGCGCTTTATGGCGGCACTCTCGTGGCCATTTCCACAAGTGGTAACCCCGGCAGCTTCAATCCCGTATGGAAGAGCGATGATCCGGCAACGTCAACCAACCACAACATATTCAACAAGCTGGTAACGCTGAACTACAATTATGAAATATGCCCCGATCTTGCTGAAAGCTGGGAGATATCTGACGATGGTCTGACCTACACCTTCCATCTTTATGAAAATATAAAGTGGCATGACGGTGAACCTTTTTCCTCTGAAGACGTAAAATTCACCATCGAAACCGTACTTGAAAACAAGGGGCGTATGGCAATAGAGTGGAGCGCAATAGAATCCATCGATTGCCCTGATGCTAACACCGTTATCCTGCACCTCTCTCAACCTGATGCGGCTCTGTTGGGCTTCCTTGCATGGTATGCCTGCCAGATAATCCCCAAACACATTTACGAAGGCACTGATTGGACTACTAACCCCGCTAATCAGGCGCCCATAGGTACTGGTCCTTTCAAGTTCGTTGAATGGAACCAGGGCGTAAGTGTCACGCTTGAAGCCAATGAAGATTACTTCAAGGGTCGTCCTTATGTAGATAAGCTTGTTATACAATTCATATCAGATGCCAATACTGCTGAGCAAGCCTTGCTCAACGGAGAAGCTGACTATATGCTTTCATCTCCGCCGCTTAGTGATGGTCCCGCACTCGAAGCCAATGCTGACATGATAGTTGTCAAGCCGAATATGCCCAGCCGCTATTACATTGGCTTTAACTTTGGTCGTGAACTTACAGGCAACATAAAAGTACGTGAAGCTATCTCCATGGCCATAAACCAAGAAGAAATCGTTCAGCGTGCATTCAATGGCTACGGCAAGGCAGCTGAAGGCTATTTTACTCCCGCTTTTGCTTGGGCATATAACGATGAAGATGTTTGCCCCGCCTATGATCCCGATGCAGCTAACGCTCTTCTGGATGAAGCCGGATATCCGATAGCTTATAATGGTTACAGATTCTCTCTTGACCTTGTAAATTGGCAGAATCAGGGTGTAAGCGACATGTCAGCTGTTATAAAGGAGCAACTGAAAGCTGTTGGCATTGAAGTGAATATCATAACCCTTGAAATGGGCGCATGGACTCCCAGAGTAAAAGAGGACTTCGACTTCGATATGGCAATAACCAATGGTTTCCACGGTCCAGATCCGCACAATCTATACAGCCGCGTTGCTACTGATGCGTCCAACAAGATACTTGGGCCTTACAGCAACGAGGAGCTTGACAACACTTTGAAAGAAGCCGTAAAGGTATCCGACCAGACTAAGCGTGGTGAGCTCTACAAGTACGCCCAAAAGCTTATGCACGATGACTACTGCATTGTACCTTTGGCTGAATATCCCAGTTTCTACGTTTACAGCGCCAAGCTTGATGGCACTCCGCTTTCTAATGAAGGTAAGGCGGCCGGACTTTCATTTAATAGCTTTGCGCTTACCCGCTTCAATGATCCTTCTATGATCAATAACTGATAAGCAAGTTAGACAAATTGTGTTCTTATCCCGGGTCAATTGAGATAATGGTCTCGGTTCCGGCCCGGGACCGAGTTTATAAGGTGGTGCTATGGGCAGATATCTATTAAAAAGAATAGGAACGGCTATTTTGACCGTGCTGTTCGTATTTGTATTAAATTTTGTATTGATAAGGCTTGCTCCGGGCGATCCGGTGACGATACTTGCCGGTCAGGATAACCCATCTCAGGAATTGATAGACATAATGAAGGCAAAATATGGCCTTGATAAGAGCATACCGGAGCAGCTTGTTGTTTATCTTGGAAATGTAATTAAGGGCGACCTTGGAACATCCATAATATATGGCCGTCCAGTAATGGACATTATAATGGAACGCCTTGGCCCAACGCTGATGTTGTCCTTAACCGGCGCCGTTATTGCGCTTGTGCTGGGTACACTCTTGGCCATATGGGCATCACGTAACCCTGGAGGTGTTGTAGACAACATCATATCTTATATAGCATATGTGCTCTATTCTATGCCCGGTTTTTGGCTTGGATTGATAATGATACTATTCTTTGCATCAAAACTCGGCTGGTTGCCTACGGCAGGTATGGAGAATGCAAGGGCTGGCTATACCGGAATAAAACATGTACTCGATGTAGCTAAGCATTTAGTGCTTCCTGCAAGTGCTTTGGCTTTAGTCGGCGTACCCGCTTACTTTCGAATAGGTCGTTCTTCTATGATGCAGGTAATCAAGAGCGACTATGTCAACACTTTTAAAGCCGCAGGCTTAGACAAAGGCAAAATCTACCGCAAGTATCTGTTTCGCGAAGCTATGCTGCCGACTATAACCACATTCGGCATCAGACTTGCATATATAATAGGCGGCAGTGCTGCAACCGAGATAGTATTCGCTTGGCCTGGAATGGGAACATTGGTACTTTCCGCAATATCGTCAAGAGACTATCCGTTGCTTATGGGCAATTATCTGATATTGTCCATATCGGTAGCTGTATGGATGATACTGGTCGATCTTATATATGCCGTGGCTGATCCGCGTATACGTTTGAGTTAAGAGGTGGCCTTATGAGCAAAAAAGTAAAAGATAAACGCAAACTGAAAAACTTTATATTGGAGTATACGCATAATGCTCATGCTATGATCGGGCTGTGCTTGCTTATACTCATTATACTTATAGCTATATTTGCGGATGTAATTGCACCGTATTCACCAACGGAGTTCTTGGATGATGCATTGCTCAAACCAAGCTCACAATACTTACTCGGCACCGACCATCTTGGCCGCGACATGTTCTCACGCATAATACATGGGACGCGTGTCTCATTGATGATAGGTGTTGTTGCCGCGGCAATATCAGGCATAACTGGTACACTGGTCGGAGCCATAGCAGGCTATTATGGCGGACGTATTGACAGAATACTTTCCCAGATAATAGATATATTTATTATGGTTCCCACGTTTTTTCTAATAATATTGGTTGTAGCCATATTCGGCAGCAGCATATTCAACGTTATGCTGGTTATTGGTTTCACAAGCTGGCCAGGCAATGCAAGAGTCATGCGCAGCCAAGCTATGTCGCTAAGAGAACGCACATTTGTAAAGGGTGCACGCACAATAGGTACATCAGAGCGCAAAATACTATTTTCCTGCGTTATACCCAACGGCATATTCCCCGTAATCTCAAATACTACCATGCAGATTGCTACAGCCATTTTAACGGAAGCCAGCCTATCCTTTCTTGGACTTGGCGATCCAAATGCAATAAGCTGGGGACAAATGATATTCAACGGAAGGAACGTGATGACAACCGCATGGTGGGTTGCAACATTCCCTGGCATAGCAATTATCATCACCGTTGCAACGTTCTATATGATAGGCGATGGGTTGAATACTGTGCTTAACCCGAAACTAAGGAGATAAAGGAGGTGCTCTGATATGACAGGAAACGCATTACTAAGCTTAAAAAACGTAAATGTAGGGTATAAGACCCTTACCGGAACCGTATATGCTGCAAACGATATAAATCTTGACCTGTATGAATCGGATGCACTCGGTATAGTTGGCGAATCTGGCTCCGGTAAAAGCACTCTTGCGATGGGCGTGCTCGATTTACTTGCAGATAATGCGAAGGTAACTGGTGAAGCCATATTTAACGGAAAGAATCTTATTGGACTGAGCGAAAAGGAAATGCGTGCAATACGTTGGCGCGAAATATCGGTAGTGTTTCAGAAATCCATGAATAGCTTTAGTCCTGTATATAAGATTGGTGAACAGATATATGACATATATAAAGTCCACAAGCCAAGTGCAACACGGGCAGAATCAGATGCAGCAATAACTCGCCTTCTCGGTGTTGTAAATTTGACAGATAGGGTTCTAAACATGTATCAGCACCAGCTCTCAGGAGGTATGCTGCAAAGGATCTGCATAGCCCTGAGCCTGATATTTGATCCGAAAATTGTTGTATTTGACGAAGCTACAACAGCCCTTGACGTTGTGACACAAGGACAGGTAATAGGGGAAATAAAGCGCCTCCAGAGGGATTTCAACGTCTCCAGTATTCTTATTACACACGATATATCAGTAGTTGCTGAGACATGCAATAGGGTTGCTGTAATGTATGCGGGTTACTTGATGGAAACAGGGCCAGTAAGAAGCGTAATAAAGGAACCATTACATCCTTACACCCAAGGATTGATATCATCGTTCCCTACACTTGAGACGGGCAAAACGATGATAAGAGGCATTCCGGGCACATTGCCTAATTTAAAGAATAAAGTACAAGGTTGCGTTTTTGCTCCGCGCTGCCCAAGGGCAAAAGATATATGCCGCAACGAACGTCCGCTTCAACGCTGTGCAACACCTGAACATATGGTGGCTTGCCACTTTTTCGGGAGGGAATGATAATGGAAGATAAAGTATTGCTTAACGTTAGGAACGCCCAACAGTGGTATGGGATAAAGCGTTCCATTGCCCAGATAGCTAAAAAGCAGGACAAGAAATGGGTAAAAGCAGTAGACGATGTAAGTTTTACATTAAAGCGCGGCGAAGTATTGGGAGTAATAGGCGAATCCGGCTGCGGCAAGTCAACGCTTGGCAGAATGCTTGCCATGCTCGAAAAGCCATATGGAGGCTATCTGGAACTTGATGGCCAGGATTACACCAGAATATGCCGGAAAGATGTTCTCACATTCAGGCGTAAAGTTCAGATAGTTTTTCAGAACCCATTTGAAACGTTTGACCCGCGCCATGTTATAGAGGACATATTGATGCAGCCCCTTGAAATACATTCAATAGGTTCGAGTGTAGACGAGCGCAGGAGGATAATCTGCGACGGCCTTGAAAAGCTTGGCATAACTCCAGCTGAGGATTATCTTTCGCGCTGGCCGCACGAACTTAGCGGTGGACAGCTGCAGCGAATATCCGTACTTAGAAGTATGCTCCTTAATCCGCTGCTTATAATAGCGGACGAGCCCGTAAGTATGCTTGACGTATCGGTGCGCGCCGACCTGTTGAACACACTTATGAATCTTGTCCATGAATACAATATGGCCATGGTATTTATCAGTCACGATATTGCTGTAACTAATTATGTGGCAGATCGCGTTGCAGTTATGTACCTTGGCAGAATAGTGGAGATGGGTACTGCTGATCAGATAATAAAAAATCCACAGCATCCTTATACAAAAGTGCTTATCTCAAACTTTCCATCGCTCGATTTTGATAAGCAGACAAAGCCTATATCTATCCACGGTGAGCCGCCGACACCCATCAATCCGGGGCCTGGCTGCTATTTTGCGCCGAGATGTTATATGGCAACAGAGAGATGCTTCAGGGAATATCCGAGTGCTGTCGAAGGCGAAAGTGGTCATACCGTGTGCTGCCATTGTGCTGCGAATGTGTAATGGAATGGAAAGGAGAACAACGATGAAGGCATTGGAGAACTATCTTAATATAGGCAGTTGCAAAGGTCCTCAATGGAAAGATGCAGAACACATTATATATGTGCATAGTGGCGTTGGTGGTAAACATATAATATGCAAAAATATTAGATCAGACGAAGAGACAACGTTATATACAACACAAGAACAAATATGGAAAACATATGCCTCTAACGATGGAAGGATATTCTTCACTAGTGATCTCGGCGGTAACGAGAACGAGCAAGTGTTTATGGTAAACGATACGGCCGCAATAAACCTTACAAATGAACCAAGTGTGAGGCACTACTTCGGCGGATTAAAGCCCGATGGCAGGACACTTGTATATTCAAGCAATAAGCGCTGCAAACAGTCCTTTGACATAATTGCGCATGATATAGAGAATGGAGAACAGCGTATAATACTCGAAAACAGCGACAATTATAATACGCCTGCCGCACTTTCGCCGGACGGAAAATATTTGCTCTATAATAAGCTTCTTGGTGGGTCTGACAATGCCATGTGGATGGTAAATACAGAAACGGGCGAAGCGGTCAGACGTCCTGACGTTATCGGCAAATCGGCCGAGAAATTCCCTGCATGGACTCCAGATTCAAAGGGGATCTACTATGTCACGGATAGAGACAGCGATTTCTTCCGTGTTGCATATTGCAATGCAAAAGACGGCATAGAGCAAGAAGTGGTCAGTTTTAACTGGGATGTTGAAAATCTGGCATTAGCTCCCGATGGAAAACATCTTGCGATGCTCATAAATGAAAATGGTTATTCCATATTAAAAATATATGATACGGAAAGTAAGACGTTTTGCAATATCCCTCAGGCTCCGGCAGGTGTGTATGCGTTATACGATAGTATCTCTTGGGCGCCAAGTGGTTTGAAGCTCGCCTTTACAGTAAGCAGCGGTACTCGTGCGCAAGATGTTTGGGTGCTTGACATGGAAGCTGATGCTATCAAGCGCATAAGTAGTTGTATAGATAATGGAATGGACAATAATGATTTTGTTGAACCTGACATTCATTCTTTTAAGTCCTTTGATGGGCTTGAGGTTCCATACTTCATATATGTTCCCAAGGGGAAGCAATTGCATGATCTTCCCGTAATGATCTCCATACATGGCGGACCCGAAGGTCAAAGCAGGCCAAACCTATCTGGCAAAGAGTTCCTTCAGTATATTGTTTCGCAGGGAATTGCTGTAGTTGAGCCTAATGTTCGTGGGTCGATAGGATACGGCAAAACGTATTCTCATCTTGATGACGTTGAAAAACGATTGGATAGCGTTAAGGATATAGAATTCCTTGTGAAGCACCTCATTGATACCGGTATTGCGAACGCAAAGCGCATAAGTGTAATGGGGACAAGCTATGGTGGATTCATGACTTTATCATGCGCAGCACGGTATCCGGAATTGTGGTGCTGTGCCGTATGCACAGTCGGCATGTTCAATTTGGTTACGTTTCTTGAAAATACAGCTCCATATAGACGACCGCACAGAGAAAGCGAATATGGTACGCTGGCACATGACAGAGAAACACTATTTAATGTGTCGCCTGTAGCTGCCGTGGATGGCATACGTGGTCCCCTTATGATAATACATGGCCGCAACGACCCTCGTGTTCCTGTTAGCGAAGCCATACAAACTATGGATTATATAAAAGGACGCGGTGTTGATGCGCAAATGCTTATATATGAGGATGAAGGGCATGGCGTTAACAAGTTGAAGAATAAGCTTGACTGTTATCCCAAAATGCTTGAGTTCGTAAAAAAGTATATGCAGCTTGGTTGAATTAAGAAGAGGAGCAAAAAAATGAAAGCAGTATTTCAGAAACTAATCGATACAATACCTGATTATAAAGGCTTTTTCACCGTAGATGAAATGGATAATAGCTCTAAGCGCCTTGCTGAGCAATATCCTGAATGTGTAAGCATAACAGAAATAGGAAAGTCCGGATCCGGCAATCCACTTTATTGTTTGAAAATAGGACACGGCGAACGCAATGCCTTGTTCCTTGGCTGCCCTCATCCGAATGAGCCAATCGGTGCCGCATTATTAGAGCACTTCACATGGAGTCTTGCTGCTAATAAAGAACTACAGGACGAACTTGGTTACACTTGCTATGTTGTAAAGGCTTGGGACTGCGATGGCGTAAGGTTAAACGAGAAATGGCTCAAGGGACCTTTTACAATAACCAATTATTCGCGTAACTTTTATCGCCCAGTAGGATTTAAACAAGTTGATTGGACATTCCCAATTGACTATAAGGAGCTGCATTTTAATAACGCAATTCCGGAAACAAGAGCGGTTATGCGCCTGATAGATGAAATACGGCCAAGTTTTATCTATTCCTTGCATAATGCCGGATTTGGCGGAGTTTATTGGTACATATCGCATGATATGCCTGAAATACATGACGAGATGTATGCCGCAGCAAATAGGCAACAGGTCCCGCTTAACCTTGGCGAACCCGAATCACCATACTGTCATGCATATGCCCCTGCTATATATCAAAAAACAACAATACGGGATAATTACGATTATCTTGAGCAGAATGGCGCTAAAGAAATAGGCAAGCGTATAAAGACCGGCACATGCAGTGCGGATTACGGTGAAGAAGTGTGCGGAGCTTTCACGTTACTTACCGAGCTTCCGTATTTCTTTGATAAACGCATAAGCGACATGAGCGAGAGCAAGGCTATACGCCGCGATGTGGCAGAGGAGAAACTTAATTGCGAAGAGCAATATAACAATAGCATTACCGCGCTTATCAATGAGTCGGAAGCATACATAGATAAACAAAATCCGTTTATGGTAACACTGCGTGACTTTGCTTCCCCTAAACGCAACGATGCTACGCGTAAGATGATAAGCGTAAATCCTGCGTTTGCAAAGCATGCTACTATTGCCGAGGAATTCTCAAACCTGTTGGTAGCAAAATTCTATAAGCTTTTGCAGTTTGGCATGCTTGTGCGCATGCACGAAAGTGAATTGGAGAATATGAAAAAGACTGGCGAAGAAGATCCTTGTAAGCGTGCTGCACTTGAACGCGGAATGCAAAAAGCTCTTACAATGTTTAATGAACTGGCTGAATACCTTGAAGCGGAAATACATTACGAGGTTGTGCCAATACGTAAACTCGTAGCCATACAGCTTGAGAGCGGACTGCTTACTATGCAGTATCTGAAAGACCACAAATAAATAGATTGTACTCCACATGTGATGCCGCTTGGGATTCTTCCCGGCGGCATTGCTATATTACTTGCCGTATTTTATTTATACCCTGTTTTTTTAGTGCTTTTATGCTATACTATCCCCGAAGGGTAAGGTGATAATTTGCTCAAGCTTAACGCGTGGATAAAGCGTTTTTCAATACCGCTTCTGTGGGGCGCGGGAATACTCATTGCTTTGGCAACAGCGTTTTCGCATATATTTAGTGTTAAAATCGTTGCTGATGTGTGTTTCATTGCGGCGTTCGTGCTGTCCGGCGTACCAATATTGCTTCGGGCTATTCAGGCGCTGCGGTTCAAAACGGTCAGCATAGAACTGCTTGTCTCCATTGCGGCAATAGGTGCATGCGTGATTGGCGAATTTAACGAATCCGCAATAGTCACGTTCCTGTTTCAGTTCGGCTCGTTCTTGGAGCAGAAAACCATGAAAAAGACGCGCTCTGCAATTAGGGCGTTGACCGAAATGGCTCCGACTACGGCATGGCGTATTATTGAAAACGGCGCGGAAGATGTATTCGAAACGGAAGAGATAGATGCGGACGAGGTTGAGATTGGGGACATCCTGCTGGTTAAGGCCGGCGGCAAGATAGCGTCCGACGGCATTGTGGTAAAGGGCGACGGCTATGCAGCGGAAGCCAGCATCACGGGTGAGCCGATGGCCAAGCATAAAACCGTTGGCGACACAGTCTATGCAGGAACCATTTTGGACAGCGGCACAATACAAATGCGCGCAACAAAGGTAGGGGAGGATACTACATTCGCCAAAATAATCGCCCTTGTTGAAGAAGCGCAGGACACCAAATCCCCCGTTGAGCGGTTCATAGATAAGTTTGCTAAATACTATACTCCGGCTGTTATTGCAATAGCTGCGGCGGTATTCATATTCACCCGAAACGTTGACACAGCAATTACGGTGCTGGTGCTTGCATGCCCGGGCGCTCTTGTGATAGGCGCGCCTATCGCCAACGTAGCCGGAATTGGTCGCGGTGCGCAGGAAGGCATACTGCTGAAGGGTGGAGACAGTATCCATACATTTTCAAAGGCCGATACTGTTGTTTTTGACAAGACCGGCACGCTCACCGAAGGCGTTCCCGAAGTATGCGTTCAGAAGGATTACTCTAACGAAGCCACTCAAGCTTTGGCCTTGGCGGCGAGTGTTGAAAGGGCATCCGATCATCCGCTTGCAAATGCCGTGATTAGGTATGCCGCTGATTTGCCTTCTTATGAAGCCGAATCCGTACAAAACATTAAGGGCTGCGGAATGGATGCAAGCATCTGCGGCCACAGAGTGCTGATAGGCAACCGAAAACTTATGGAGCAAAACGGCATAGAGCTGACTGAGCAAGTGCTTAATGATTTGAGCGAAGTGCAAAATAGCGGCGCATCTATCGCCCTGATAGCAGTAGACGGCAAAGCAGAAATGCTTCTCGGAATATCGGATAAATTGAAAGCAGATGCAAAAGACAGCATAAGCCGCCTGAAGAATATGGGCATTGCCGATATAATAATGCTTACTGGCGACAATGCAGGCACGGCCTCCGCAATAGCGGCTCAGCTTGGTATTGCGGACTATCGCGCAGAGCTCTTGCCTGAAGATAAGCTTACGGTGATACGCGAACTGCAAAGCAAAGGCAGAACCGTTACGTTCGTAGGCGACGGCATTAACGACAGCCCTGCGCTTGCGGCGGCTGATACGGGCATAGCCATGGGCTCGGGAACCGATGTGGCAATAGACAATTCGGACGTGGTGCTGATAAAGTCCGACTTGAAGAGTTTGGTTCGCTCGCTCAAGTTGTCTAAAAAGACAGTGCGCACGCTGTATGAAAACATAGCCATTGCGGTAGGAACGGTTGTACTGCTGCTAATTGGCTTGTTCGCTGGCTATATACATATGTCGATAGGCATGCTTATACATGAAGCCAGCATATTGGTCGTAATATTGAACGCGATGCGTCTTTTGATTCATAATAAAAAGGAGAATTGACTATGAAGAAAACTATTCAGATGGAAGAACTCGTTTGCCCCATGTGCGCACAGAAAATCGAAACCGCCCTGCAAAAGGCTCCCGGCGTGGTGAGCGCATCCGTACTGTACAACGCCAGCAAGGCCAAGGTTGAATTTGACGAGACCAAAACCAGTGTAGACGAGCTGGTAAAGGTTATAACCGGCCTGGGTTATGTAGTCATAGGTTAAAAGAATAGTGGACAGCATGAACGGAGAAATCATAAAGAACCTGAATAAGATATTGCCCGTTGTTGAACGGGTACATAGCGATCATCACCCTGAACTGCATCAGGTGGCGGCGCTTTATGCCGAGCTGAAGCAGAATCCAAGCCGTGAAGTATTCGATAAGCTTAGGGACGTTACCAAGAACTATACCCTCCCTGAAGATGCCTGTCAGGCATATACCAAGGTATACAACATGCTCAAAGAACTGGATAAGGCTTTCGTGTGAGGCGCCGATAAACTTCACAACAGAATATGAAACAACTTAAGCCCCTGCCGCATTTAACATACTTTGTATGCAAAATGTTTGGCGGGGGGCTAATTTTTACAAAGGCTATTGTGATTGTGTATGCACTATGTTAAAATACTTGGTGTATACACCAAAGTCATGAAAGGAAGTGATCGTCATAGCAATTACAAGCGCAAGCTTGCCCGCAAAGAAACGCATTTTAGCAGTGTGCGTGCGGCTGTTCCTCGAAAAGGGCTACAAAAAAACTACTTTGGCCGAGATAATCGATAAGGCCAACGTTTCATACAGCTCCTTTCAGAATATATTCCGCGCAAAAGACGGCGTGCTGACGGAATTGGTTGAGTTTATGTTCAGCACTCAGTTCGGCATGGCAAGGCAGCTTGCCGGGGCAGACCTGCCGCCGGTTTATGTTTATGCCGTTGAAACGGCTATTCAGATGACGCTGACAGAGCTTAACGAAAACCTGCGGGAAATCTACATTGAAGCCTACACTCAAAAAGAAGCATCCGAATACATATTCAGGGAAACAACAAAGGAGCTGCACCAAATCTTCGGCCCATATCTGCCGGGGCTTACTTTGCGCGACTTTTATGAGATGGAGATAGGTTCAGCGAGCATAATGCGCGGCTATATGGCGCACCCATGCGACGATGAGCTGACGCTCGAGAAAAAGCTGCGGCTGTTCATTACCATGAGCCTCAGGGTATATAACGTCCCTAATCAGGAGATAGACAAGGCTATTCATTTTGTTGAGGGACTGGATATCAGAACGATTTCAGAACAGGTAATGCAGCAATTATTCAATGTGTTGGCAATGCACTTTGAGTTTTCGCTGCAGGGAATAGAAAAGGCAAATATAACAAAAACGGAGGGAATTAAATGAAAAAAAGACTGATCAGTATTCTGCTCTCACTCTGCATGGTGCTTACGCTCCTGCCGGCAACGGTATTATCGGCCGGAGTGGGCACGTCCAAGGCCGGCGATGCTGCATTCACGCTCAGCGCGTCAAGCGCCTCCTGCGCGGACGGACACACCGGCGAACTTGGAAGCATACAAGTAACCGGTGTTGACATTTCAAAGTGGAAATTGGACAAAAAAATCACGATACAGTATGATGTGCAGTATCGCTGCACCGATTCTTCGTGCGAGTTATACCACAGCGACGATTCGTTCTTTTCCTACAGCGGAAAACATACCTTCGTAGATACGAATGCGGAGTTCTGCCACAAGAAAATCAGCGAATCCTTTACGGCGACAATTCCGACAGACCTTACGTCCGGCGGCGCCAAGAATTTCTCTGTCTCCTTTATGCTGACGTCGGATAAGGGGATTTACGAGTCGGTGCTTCATGAGCAAAATGTTAATCTCTGTACCGAGAACTATTATAGTGTGCGCTGCTGGGAATGCACCGGCTGCGAGTATTTCTTCACCAAAGGGGATATGTCCGGCGATAAACTTACAAAGGACAATGTGTATTTCCCTCCGGTCGGGCACAAGCTGAATAACGTCCCCGCGAAAGATCCCACCTGCGTTGGCAAGGGCACTGTGGAATACTGGCACTGCGAACGCTGTACTCGGAACTTCGGCGATGAGCAGGGAACATCCGAACTTACGACGATTGAAACCAACGCGCCGCTTGCAGCACATCGGTATGATGCCGACGGCGTCTGCGAGGTTTGCAATAGGAAGGCTGTTGCGGGCGTCCAAGCAAACGCGGGCGTGGTGTGGTACGATACCATGGGCGAAGCGCTGACCGCGCTGACGGATGGCGCACAGCTATCAATCAATGCGGATTATGCGGATACCATCACGCTCAATCATACCTGCACAGTAGAAGTCAAGGCGGGCGTAACGGCTGCCGACATCCAGATTGAGAACGCGGAAAACTGCGTTGTCACCATTGTCAACAACGGCATCATCAGCAATCTGAGCGGCTATACCGGCAAAGTTGTGCTGATGAGCGCCGAAGGTACATACGGCAGTATAATCAACCAAACCAGCGGCGGCAATGTCGGCAGCTTCCTTTACGGCGATCTGGAAGATGCTAACAAGTTCTGCTATTACAAGAATCTTTCCAATGGCAAATGGATTCTCCCGGCCGAGGCTACGACAAACACGCAGAGCAACGTGAAGGTCAGCTATGCGCCTATGGCTTATATTGAAATCGTAGGCGACGGCGTTACAGGAAGCGAGGGCAGCTATGCACTCACTACCAGTTCCGGCAATACCGTAGCATTTACCGCGACAGCAAAAACCGCGGACGGCAATGACAGAGCCAACGTTACCTATAAATGGTACTATGACGGTCAGGATGGCACTATTCTTTCTGAAAAAGCAGAATTGACCATCGAGAATATCAAGGCCGGAAAGCGCACCGTAGTCTGTATGGCGACTGCCGATGATTACAGCATATCCGCCAAGATTGTGCTTATGGTAGCGGGGGAGAAGGAGTCTCAGAGCTTCACGCTTAGCGTATCCAAGACCACCGTCGGCATACGCGAAAAGATACTTCCGCTGCTTTCCGTTGAAGGCATAAAGGAAGATGCTGCCATAACGTATTACCTAATGAACGGGGATTCACCCGCTCCCGAAAGCGATACCGTTATAGACGAGAACTTTGCTTTCGCTCAGACAGGAACCGGTTCCATATATGCCTATGCCGCGGAAACCGACAACTATGCGGCGACGGCCTCTTCTCCTGTTGCCATCACCGTCACGCCCCACGCCGACCACTGCATCTGCGGCGGTATGTTCAATCATACCCACGAAAACGTGGAATGGCAGGCGTGGGACGGCAAGAGCGAGATTAAATATGAACAGAAATGGGTTCAGGTCAGCGAATACACTAAACAGGGCCGTTATGTTGCTTATGTCTATCTGACCGGCAATGTGTCAGCCAATCTGACAGTTGCGCCGAAGCACATCCTGTATCTGTGCCTGAACGGCTACAGTTTCACCTGCGCCGATCCATCTCAGCCGGCCATCACTCTGACGGGCGAGGATGGCAAGCCTGTGGAGCTGGATCTGTGCGACTGCGTTGGCACAGGTACGCTTGGCGGCTCCAATGCCAGCGGCGGCAGTATCCGTATCGGCGCATATGCAAACGCCACGCTCTACAGCGGCACGCTGACCGGCAACAACGTATCCGGAGACGGCGGCGCTGTGTCAGTCACGGGAGGCAATTGCAGCTTTACGATGTATGGCGGTGCGATTACCGGCAACACGGCCACCGGCAACGGCGGCGGTATTTCTTCTTACGACTCTTGGAATGCCGGCACGGTCAATATCAACGGCGGTGTCATTTCCAATAACCGCGCTACCAACGGCGGCGGTATCTATGCCGCAAGCAGAACACATTTTCATCTCAACGGCGGCGAGATTATCAACAACACCGCCACAGGGGATGGCGGCGGAGTTTACTGCAGCGGCCTTTATAGCAACGCAGACGGACGCTGCGAGTTTAACGGCAGCACCATATCCGGTAACACGGCCCAACGGGGCGGCGGCGCGTATGTCCGCGTCTGCTTCATCGGTTACCGGAACTGCCGCATCACCGGCAACACCGCCACCGAAGCGGGCGGCGGCCTCTATTTGGTGCCGTTTGCGTCTGAAAAGAGAATATATATGGGCAATGTGTATGGAAGCAGCGGCACGATTGCTCCGTATATCTATGACAACACGGTCAATTCCGCCCAGAACAACCTCTATCTCAGCGATCCGGACACGCAGATTGTATTTACTGCCCGCATAAACACGGGCGGAAACGCAAAGATCGGCGTCTACTTTACCGGCATCACCAAAAACGGCGCATCTGTTCTTTTGAATTCTCTGCAAGTTAATACGGAGTCTTCGGCAAAGCTTTACCTCGACCGCATCTTCTGCGACAACCCGGACTTCGGTAGGCTTGAGATCAGAAAAGATGAGAATTATTATAATCTCTATCTTATCAATACCAGTGATGAAGTCACGATTACGTTTGATCCCAACGGCGGTACACTAAATGCTGGCGACGAGACAAAGGCCGTACAGCATAATGGTACCTACGGCGAAATGCCCACGCCAATTCGTTCCGGCTATCATTTTGACGGTTGGTATACCGAAAAGGACGGCGGCACTAAGGTGGACGCAAACACCTCCGTCGCGACAAAAGAAGCTCATACGCTCTACGCCCGCTGGTCGGAAGCCAAATACAATATAACCCTTGACCCAAACGGCGGTAATCTTGCGAATGCCACCAAAGAAGTGACTTATAACAGTCCTTACGGCGAATTGCCCACGCCCAATCGTGCGGGGTATGATTTTGACGGCTGGTTCACCGAAAAGGACGGCGGCACTAAGGTTGAAGCGAGCACCGTTGTAACTGCCGCTGAACCGCATACGCTTTACGCGCATTGGACGGCGCATGAGCATTGCATCTGCGGCGGCAGCATAAGCGCAGGCGACCATACAGGACACACGCCTGTAAGCTACCAAAGCTGGAACGGCAATGATGCCATTCAGTATAATAACAATGTAGCTTATGTTCGCCTGTCGGATAACGTTACCATGAATGGTCTTACTATCGACCCCGGCAAAACGCTCTATCTCTGCCTGAACGGAAAGCAGCTTGCAAGCAACGGCACGAGTAAAATCAATGTTGGTAAAGCGACAAAGAACAACTCCGGCAGGACACCGGCAAGGCTTGTGATTTGCGACTGCAAGGGCGGCGGTACTATAAAATGCGCGACAAGGAAAGTATGGGGCGGCGCTTGTATATACCTCTACAACAGCACTTTAGATATTTTCGGCGGCAAAATCACCGGCGGTAAAGTCAGCGGTAATGGTGGCGGCGGCGCGATCGCGCTTGACGACAGCAAGTGCGTTGTCGACATGTACGGCGGTGAAATTTCCGGTAATAACGGCAACAAGTCCGGTGGTGCTATATTCCTAAACAGCGCGGACAAAAAGGGCGGCACCGTGAATATTTACGGCGGCCTTATCGCCAACAATAAAGCTCAAAACGGCGGCGTTATCTATTCGTCATGCGGCGGTACGGTCAATTTGGTTGGCGGCACCATATCCGGCAATAAGGCCACGAACGGTGACGGCGGCGTCATCAATATGGCAGGCGGTACGGTCACCATCTCCGGCGCAAAGCTCACCGGCAATACGTCCAGCCGGTACGGCGGCGCGGTCTACCTCTACAATGGCGTGACGGCAACTATGACCGGCGGCGAGATCAGCGGTAATCAGGCTGCCAGCGAGGGCGGCGCGGTGCATGTGTACGGCACATCCACGTTTAACCTCTCCGGCGGCAAAATCACCGGGAACTCGTCTGTGGATGGCGGCGCAATCTACCTTAACCGCGAACCGTCCGTACTGAATATGTCCGGCGGCGTTATCAGCGGAAATACAGCTACCGGCAACGGCGGCGCGGTGTATATTTACCGCAGCGGTTCTGTCTGCAACCTCTCCGGCGGTACGATCGAAAAGAATACCGCAAATGTCGGCGGCGGAATATACATCAAACCCCGCAACAATGGGCAGCTTAAAATAAGCGGCAATCCCGTTGTAAAGGGCAACACCGCTTCCGGCGATGCAAACAACGTGTATCTGCCTTCCGGCAAAAAGCTGAGCATAAGCGCTGCCATGAGCAGCGGCGCATCCATCGGCATTACTACTGAAAGTAAGAATTATCCCGTGGTATTCTCCGGCAAGTACGGCCAGGACTATTCGGATTACTTTTTCGCCGATGCCGCCGACGCCCATGTGAATTATAATGCAAACACGGAACTTGAACTTGCGGCTGGAGCAAAGAAGTACAATGTGTATATCATTACGGATGACAACGGCACCGCAACAGTAAGCGCTTCTTCGGCAACGGCAGGCACGACGATACAGCTTACCGCAACGCCCAATAACGGCTATCACTTCAAAGAGTGGCAGGTCGTAAGCGGCAATGCCGAAGTATCCAACAATACGTTTATCATGCCGGCCGGCAATGTGACCGTGAAACCCGTATTTGAGGCGCATAGCTTTACGGAAGAGCACGTAGAGGAACAATATAAGAAATCCTCCGCGGACTGCACGCACAATGATGTTTACTATAAGACCTGCTCCTGCGGCGCGGTAAGCGCAACCGAAACATTTGAAGTGCCGGGCACGGCGCTTAACCACGACTGGGCGGAAGCGACTTGTACCGAGCCTAAGACCTGCCGACGTAAAGGCTGCGGCGCGACCGACGGCAATCCGCTGGGCCACGACTTGCCTAACGATTGGAGCAGGGACGAAAACAAGCATTGGCATGAATGCAAACGCTGCCGCGCCGAGGAGGACTCGGGGGAGCATGAATACGGCGACGATAACATATGCGATATCTGCGGATACGACAAGACCGTACCGCATACGCATAGCCTGACGCTTGTTTCTGCCAACGATGCGACATGCACCAAGGACGGCAACAAGGCCTACTATGCTTGCGATGGCTGCGATATGTGGTTCGAGGATGCTAATGGCAGCATAGAGATAGCCGACAAAACATCGGTCATAATCCCTGCTACCGGCCACGCGCCTTCCGAAAGCTGGAAATTCGATAAGGCAGACCATTGGAAGGACTGCACAAACACAGGCTGCGGCACGATTATAGAAGGCAGTAAGGCGGCGCATACGGAAAGCGGCTGGATAATAGATACCGCACCTACTTACTTTAAGAACGGAACGCAGCACAAAGAATGTACGGTTTGCCATTATGTTACGGCAGTTGGCTTCATACCGGCAAAGGGCGGCGATATAGAACCGAGCAACCCGTCCGGCTGGACGCCTAACCCCAATCTGCCCGCAACCGGCGGCGACAATACCGCATTCATTTGGATAGCGCTGCTGCTCATATGCGCATCCACGACCGCCGGAACCGTTATTCATGGCAGAAGGAAAAAGCAAAGGTAAGATTCTGAATCAAACTAACAGCTAACACTAACATCCGCTCTGATGGACACATTGGGGCGGATGATTTATTTTGCTTGACTTTATGCCCGACAATTTGTACCCTTGACCGGCTTCTGGCACGGCGCAAGCTGGAACTTCGTGCTGTGGGGCGTGTACTTCGGCGTACTGCTGGTGCTGGAAAAGCTGTTTCTGCTCAAGCTTCTCAAAAAGCTGCCCGCAGCCCTTAGGCACGTTTACGCTTTGCTGCTGATAACACTTAGTTGGACGTTGTTTGCATTTACCGATATATCTGCCGGCTTTGCGTGGCTTGGTTCAATGTTCTCGGGCGTTTTGTTCGATAGCGACAGCGTTTATCTGCTGCTTACATATGGCCCGATGCTGCTTCTGTGCGCGTTCGCAGCAACGCCTATCGGCAAACGCATATACGATTGGCTGAACGGCCATTTGAAGCAGGGGGTGCTTACCGTTGCCGATTGTGGCGGTATGTGCGCTTGCAGGGCTGTTCATCCCGGATAAATACTATTCGGAGCGCGAAAAGCGCACCCTTACGCAAGCGCCGAAATTCAGCGCATCGGACTTCTTTTCCGGCAAGTTCGGCGATAAGCTGGAAACCTACCTTGCCGATCAGGTACCGCTCAGGGACAAATGGATAACGCTGAAAACCTATCTTGAGCTTGGCATAGGCAAGCGTGAAAGCGGCGGCGTTTATATCTGCAAAGATAAATACCTGATGGATAAGTTTACGTCTTACAGCAAAAAGCAGCTTACAGCCAATGCCGAAGCGCTTGCCGAACTGCAAAAGAAGCTGGCGGAGGAGGGCATATTCGTGAGCACAATGCTCGTTCCCGTTGCGGCGCAGGTGCTAAGCGATAAACTGCCCGCATACGCCCCTGTTGCAGACTATGCTGCCATACTTAAAGTGCTTAGTGATGCAGGCGTGAACGTAACCGACATTATGAGCATACTTGCGGCGCACAGCAACGAAGCCATCTATTACCGCACAGACCATCATTGGACGAGCCTTGGCGCGTATTACGCATACTGCACATGGCGCGGCATCGAACCTGCGGCAGATGAATGGACAAAGGAAGCGCTTTGCAATAACTTCCGCGGCACAACGTGGAACAAAGTTCCTCTGCCCTCCGATCCGGCAGAGGAGATAACGGCATGGTACAAGTACGCGAATAGACGCGTTTCTTATAACAACGGGGAATATGAGACAGACAGCATATATGAACGCAAATACCTTAACGGCAGCGATCAATACGCCGCGTTTCTCAATTCCAATCAGGCGCAGACCGTGATACAGGGAAGCGGGGAAGAAGGCAAGCTGCTGCTCATAAAGGATTCATACGGCAACACATTTGCCCAGTTCCCAGTTGAGGATTATGCCGAAGTTCATGTTATAGACTTGCGTTTTTTCCGTGACGATATAGCCGAATATGCCAAAACAAACGACATTACAGACACGCTTGTGCTTTACGGCGTGCAGAATTTTGTGAAGGACACCAATTTATCCTGATGTTTCCTTGACAACCAATCCCCTAATAACTATAATCACAACCAGAAAGGCTGCCGCATGGTGGCTTTTCAAAGGCCATTGGGTTAGAGTAAGTTAACTGTAGCTATTTGGTCAATTTTAGGGAGTAACCGGTGTGGACGAGAAGATCACCCTTTCCGGTGTGCCGGAAACAATGCTGCAAACTATATACGCCCGTGCAAAGGAAAGCAAAGATCGCGGCGCTATCCACGACAAAAAGGCGGAGGAGATAATAGGCAAGCTTAACTATGATTTCTCCCTTGCTGATAAAGACGCACCCATGCACAGCGGCGTCATAGCAAGGACCATAGTGCTGGATAAACTCGTAAGTGAATATCTAGCCAAGAATCCCGGAGCAACAGTTGTAAACATTGCCTGCGGGCTTGATACACGCTACTACCGCATGACCGGCTTTAAGCATTGGTATAATCTCGATCTGCCGGAAACCATTGCCGTGCGCGAAAAGCTTTTACCGGAAAGCGGCAATATCACCCAGATTGCCATGTCCGAAATGGATGACTGGGGGCAAAATGGTCGAGGAGAGTCGAACTCCTGTCCTTATAATCATTGAGGGGCTTACGAGGTAAAGCTATGGCATTCTTTGATAATACGCGCAAGCCTACGGGACTTGGTGGAAGAATAATGGTCTCAATGATGAACATTGGCCACCGCTCTTTGGCGGACTGGGGGCTTAAATACCTGAAACTGAATAACGATGCCAATGTGCTTGACTGCGGCTGCGGCGGCGGAGCAAACATAAAGAAGCTGCTCAAGCTTTGCCCAAACGGCTTTGTGAAGGGAATAGACTATTCGCCCGTAAGCGTAGCCAAGGCCAACAAGGTCAACAGGGGAGCGGTAAATATCCACCGCTGCGTTGTACTTCAGGGAAACGTTGCGGATATGATATTCGCATCTGAATGGTTCGATGCAGTTACGGCATTTGAAACGGTATATTTCTGGCCCGATCTGCCCAGATGCTTCCGGGAGGTTTACCGGGTGCTGAAGCCCGGCGGGACATTTCTCATCTGCAACGAGAGCAGCGGCGATACGGACAAGGACAAGAAGTGGACGGAGATCATCGGCGGCATGACCATCTACAAGGACGCCGAGCTGAAGACGTATCTGGAGCAGGCGGGCTTTCACGATGTGCAGATACACAAGAACGAAAAAGGCTGGCTTTGCATCCTGGTACAGAAGCAGCAGTATGATGCAGAAGGTATAAAGTATTCTGAAAGAGATATCTGAACTGATGGTGATATTGCACGGTAGCGGATAAGTTATCGCGTCGAACTACCCGCAACGAAGCAAATGACTTTTGAAGTAAAGACATATTTTTTAGCCACAAACACCGTTAGAAGGCCGAAGCTTTTGCTCCGGCCCTTTGCTACAGTTTAGCAGATGCTATTATGAACGCTTTCTCCTGCATACCACAAACAACACGGCTGCCATTGCCATGGCGATGAGCATGAAAGGAGCAAATTTTTCCGCATCACCGGTCTGCGGCGGAAGCACGGTAGTGTTACCGCCTGCGGTAGTACCCTGATTATCGTCCTGCCACGGATAATCAAGCTTGGTATCGAGCAGCTTGAGCGCGGCTTCTATTTCTTCAACGGAGGACGAAGCTTCTATCAATGTCCTTACCTGATTGGCTATTTTTAACGCTTCGCCATACACATTGGAAGGCTGATTCGCGAGATAGTCGTTCACCTTTGCAAGCGCTTCGTTCTTCTGCTTATCAAGTGTGTTAACGGAAATTATCTTTGCTGTATACGTCATGCCGTTGTTATGCACAACGTACAGATTAGCGGTATCGCCCGCAGCAAGCTTGGCCTGCAGGGCTTCAGGCAGCGCAAGCGTACCATCCGCATTCACGATAATATCATAATAGAACTTGGAAGCGGCAAGCTTTTCTCCGGCCTTCACTTCACTCGCAAGCGTATAGGCTATAACGCCGTAGCCGAGCGTGGAGCTCTTTTGGGCAACGAAGTCCTCAGGCAGGCTGATGGTTATGCCGTTCACCGAAAGACGAATGGTAGCTGCATCAACTATCTGCGCAGCAGCAGGCACGCGTTTTACGGAAGATTCTTTTACCTTGCTGCCTACGACATACATCATTCCGCGTGCGCTGGAGCTGCCAAAGCCTGAAATGGCATTGGCAAGTTGTTCAGCTGTGCAGGTTCCGAATACATCGCCGTTGGTCAGTTCACTCACATCGCCGCGCGGGCAAACGGTCTTGAATATAACAGTACCGTCTTCCTGCGTTTCATAAGCATAAACAATTACCTGACTCGAAGAGTTGCTGTTAGTGGTTTCAAGTTTTCCGCCATGTACATACAGGCCTACAATATTGCCGTCTGCTATTGCCTGCTGAACGAGAGTGGGGTTAGCTGCAAACTGCGTATAGGCATTGTGCCCAAACAGACCCGCCTTGAATATGGTATAAGCCCAGTTACCCCAGCCACTCGTGGGGCTCACAAAGTCATAACCATTGAGTACCACTTCCTCAAACAGCGCATCGGAACCGCGGCTATTGATCATCATCAGCATCATGTTCTCGAAGCGCCATGCCATCATGCCGTTTGCGTAAGCATATGCGCTAGTAGCAGTTATATCCACGGATGCAGACTTTGGCAGAGCATCGACTACCGTTTTACCGGTATACACTGCTTCGCTTACGCTGTAACTTGACTTCTTATAGGTGAAGTTCAGTCCGAATACCTCTGGCGCATTGCCCGCATCATCCGCACGGAGCAGAACACGGAACTGTACATCCTTTACGTTGGCTGTGGAGCTGCTGCCGCGAACGACAAACATATCTGTGTTTATTATATAAATAACCTCAGCTTTTCATTGCGCTGCCGATGCTTTTAGAAATAAGAAACACATTAACGTTGAAGCAGCCGGAATATGCTATTGCATAAATGAGCTATCTTGCTGTAAAACAGCGCCAAAGGATATGCTCCGGTTTTACATTAAGGATATAAGATTCCCGCGGAGGTCTTGAAGCATGCTTTCGATATAACGCTGCGGTAATCGAGCCCATAAGCCCCCAAAAACATCTTGTGTACTATAGTGCATCATTTTTTGTGCATTCGATATCCTTACGTGTGAATAACGACTTTAGCGTTATATTCAAACGAAAACAGTGCGCATAATCGTTTTAGCGAATAACGCGTATAATATTATCTATATATATCGTTTCCTTTTTGGCAAAAAATATAGTAAAATAACAGTTGATGTGCGGCTAAAATCGATGCCGTGCATCAAAATGACTGTATTTTTCAAGGAGAAATGTAATGAAAAAGACACTATCTCTGCTTCTGGCCATAATGATGGTCATAGGCCTGTTTGCCGGCTGCACTACAAATGTGCCTGCCGAATCTCCCGCCAACAGCGAAGAACCTACTCCTACGGAAGCTGTTCCCACCGAGCCTGTTCCTACCGACGCTGCACCCGAAACTACTCCTGCTGCCGAAGACCCCAGCGCGTTCCCCATGACCGTTACCGATCAGATCGGCAATGAAGTGACCGTTGAGCATGTTGCTGAGCGCATAGTTTCCGGTTACTATATATCTTCTTCCACCTGCATAGCTCTCGGCCTGAAGGATAAGCTGGTCGCTACTGAGGAAAAGACCGACAAACGCCCCATATATAAGCTTGCCGCGCCCGAGCTCATCGGTACCATAGGCAACGTTGGTTCCGCCAAGGCGTTTGACCTTGAGGCCTGCATAGCTGCCGAGCCCGATCTGGTAATCCTTCCCAAGAAGGCAAAGGATTATGCTGCCACGCTCGCCGAAATGGGCATCCCCGCAATAGTTGTCAACCCCGAAAGCCATGAGCAGCTTGTGGGCATGATAAACCTTATTGCTCAGCTCACCGGCGCTGAAGAGCAGGCCGCTGCGCTCATAGCCCGCTATGACGAAGTGCTTGCCAAGATAGCCGAGCTTACCGCTAACATCGCGGACGATGCAAAGCCCGTTGTATATATGTGCGGCACCAGCTCCTATCTCACCACCGCTCCCAAGGATATGTATCAGGCGAGCGTTATAACCACCGCCGGCGGCAAGAATGCCGGTGATGAACTTGAAGGCGATTCATGGGTAGATATATCCTATGAGCAGCTTATTGCCATGAATCCCGATGTTATAATCATCCCCACGAACAATATGGCCAACGGCCAGCCGGATTTCACCGCCGCCGATGTTATAGCTGATGAACAGCTTAAGGATATCACTGCCGTTAAGAACGGCGCCGTGTACAATATGCCTACCGGCTTTGAAGCATGGGATTCTCCGGTTCCCTCCGGCGTACTCGGCATGCTTTGGATGACCGCAAAGCTTCATCCCGAAGTATATAGCATGGATGAGTTTGCGGCTGATGCCACCGATTTCTATAAGACCTTCTACGGCTTTGATATGGACACTTCTTCCATATTTGCCGAAACCGCAGAGAAGGCTGCATAATTAAAAAGTGAACGGAAAATCTGCAAAAAAAGGCCTTGTGCCAGCATTATTTGCAGTAGTCACCGCGGCAATATTAGTTGCCGCGGTGGTTTCGATTTGCGTAGGCAAATACTCCATTACTGTTGATGACATACGGGCCATATTCGCCGGCAAAGAGGTGGACGATATGACCCGAAGGGTATTTTTAACGCTGCGCCTTCCTCGCACCATAATGGCAATAATTGCTGGCGTTGGCCTTGGCGTAGCCGGAAGCGTATACCAGATAATATTCAAAAACCCTCTTGCATCGCCCGATATAATCGGCATAGCCGGCGGTGCTAACCTTGGCGCAGCTATAGCGATTGTATCCGTTTCAACATCCGGCATGTTTGCAATAGCAAGCGGGGCTTTCTGGGGCGGGCTGGCCGCTGTAGTATGCGTTATGCTGCTCGTTAAAGCCACACGTTCGCGTTCAACAAGCACATATGTGCTTGCGGGCATAGTAATAAACGCCATATCCAAGGCCATAATAATGGCGCTCAAATACTTTGCCGACCCCGAAAACGAACTTGCGGCAATGGAATACTGGGAGATGGGCACATTCGGAAACACAACGCTTTCAAAGCTTCTTTCCATACTTCCCATGTTTCTCATCGGACTTACAGGCATACTGCTGCTAAGGCGGCAGATAGAGCTGATGTCCCTAAGCGACAACGAATGCCGTGCATTGGGCGTAAGGTTGAAGCCCGTGCGCGCGGCAGTGCTTGCGTTCTCAACCCTTATGGTAGGCTCCATAATAAGCGTTACCGGACTTATATCTTTTGCAGGGCTTATCGCGCCGCATACAGCGCGGCTTATGCTGCGCCGCAACAACTCCATAACGATTATTATGAGCGGCATGGTGGGCGCGTTTGTTGTGCTTACTGCGGACATACTCGCAAGGGTGCTTTACAGCGCCGAGCTGCCCATATCCATACTTACAACCGTTATAGGCGTGCCGATATTGGTTTATTTCCTTTGTACGCGCGGAAAGGAGACCGCATGAGCGTACTTTTCTCATTAAAGGATGTAAGAATAGCCTATGGAAAAACGGAGATTGTCCACGGCGTGGATATAGACATTGCTCCCGGCGAATTATGCGCCTTGCTAGGGCTGAACGGCAGCGGTAAAACGACTATACTTCATGGATGCTGCGGCTTTTTACCTATACAAGGCAGTTTTACCGTGGCCGATACGGACTGCCGCAGCCTTAACGAAAAGAAGCGTGCAAGGCTTGTGTCCTTCATTCCGCAGGTATGCAGCTTACAGGGAGGGCGTACCGCGCTCGAAGTGGTGCTAATGGGCTTCAACTCGCAGCTTGGCCTGCTGGAGTCTCCGTCTGCGGAGCATAAACGCGCAGCGTTTGAGGCAATGCAGCGGCTAAACTGCGCCGAATTTGCCGAAAAGGACTTCGGCGCGCTCAGCCAGGGGCAGCGGCAGATAGTCATACTTGCGCGCTGCATTGTGCAGGATTCGCCCGTAATGCTTATGGATGAGCCCGACAGTGCGCTTGACTTTCTGAACAGGCATATGGTTCTTTCGAAAATAAGCGAACTTATAAAAGAAGAAAACAAGGCGGGGCTTATAACGCTGCACGACCCGAACTTTGCCATGGCATATTGCGACAGGCTGTTCCTGCTAAAGCAAGGCAACATAGTAGGGGAGCTTGACATGCGCGCGGCAAACCGCGACGAGGTGCAGCAAAAGCTTTCGCTTATATACGGAAACATAGATATTGTTGAAAACAACGGCAGCTTCCTCATGGGTAGGGCCAAATAAGTGTAAGGAGAAACAAACGCATGAACGCAATAGATATAGTAAAAGAACAGGCTGCGGCATATGATGCGGGCAAAAGCTATGCCGTGGTGACAATAGTCCACAGCGATGGCTCGACACCAAGAAGCAGCGGCAAAATGATAGTTTATGCCGATGGTACAACGTGCGGAACCATAGGCGGCGGCGCGGTCGAGCTTATTGCCATTAAGGATGCAATAAAGTGTATTGAAAACGGCGCAAATGCCTATAAAGAATATGACCTCACTTCGCCTTCATCAAACACAGGAATGACCTGCGGTGGTGATATGAGCGTGCTGATAGAAGCATTCATTGCCAAGCCTCTGCTTGTTATGATAGGTGCGGGGCACGTTGGCGCGGCAGTAATGCATATTGCGGAATTTATAGGCTACGATACGCTGCTTATAGACGACAGGACAGATGAGCAGATAGCCGATAAAATTGCCGCGGCAGGCCGCTTTGTGCGCGTAAAGGATTTTGAAGCCGAAATAAAAGCCATGGATATACCGGATGGTGCGTATTACGTTATCGCCACGCATGGTCACGCGCACGATGGCGCTGCGCTTGCAGGTGTGCTTGATAAAAACGCTGCATACATAGGCATGATAGGCAGCAACAAAAAGATAGCTGCGCTTTTCGCTAAGCTTACTGCACAGGGTGCAAGCGAAGAACAACTGAGCACAGTTTATACGCCAATAGGCCTTGATATAGGCGGTGAAACGCCGGAGGAGATAGCCGTTTCCATAATGGCGCAGATACAGCAGGTGCGCTACGGCGCTCCCGGCGGTCATCTGAAGGGAAAGGATAAGTAAATCGTGGGCAAAACAATCGTCATCAACCTAAATACGAACAGCATAAGCGAGATGCCCACGCCTGCCGAGCACTACGTACGCGGCCTTGCCATGAAGCTTGTACGGCAATATGTAAAGGATGGCTGTTCAAGGCTTGATGAAGGAAACGCGCTTGCGATAGTCTGCGGTCTTTTAACAGGCACTAACGCACCCTGCGCAAACCGCGCAAGCGTTGCAGCCATGGGTAATAACGCTGTTGCCGTGTCCAGTATCTCTGGCGATTTTCCTCAGAAGCTTGCCTCGCTTGGCATAGACGCGCTTGCGCTCACGGGCAAATACTCCGATGGCAATGCCGTAATATTGGTTGAAGCATCAGGCATACGAATAGAGCATATGCCTCAGCTTCAGGGCAAAAGCTGCAACGATATAGTTGAATACATACGCTCAACGTTCGGCAATAATTGCGCAGCCATAGGTACCGGCCGGGCGGCCGATATGCTGCTGCCCCTCGGCGCACTTTTTACTACATATCCCGAAGGCACTCCGCGCTTCACATGCCCGCGCAGCAGCTTCGGCGATGTTGCCGCAAGCAAAGGCATACGGGCGATAGTTATCAACGGCAAAGCATACTTTGGCAAGCACTGTGCGAATAAGTCCGCACTGCAGGCCAATTCAAAGAAGCTTGCCGGAATGATACTGTCCGACAAGATATGCGGCGGGGCGCTGCCCGGGCTTGGATCGATAACCATATTGCATCTGCTCAAAAGCCGCAATGCCATACCCGAAATACCCGAACGCCGTGCGCACGGTAAACGCGATAATGACGGCAGGTTAAACTACTGCTGCGCACCGGGATGCGTAATCGGCTGCCTGAACAGGCATACCGCTGCGGACGGGCATGTGTTCTCCGCGCCGGAAGAATCGGAAGTTAAGGCGGCTATAGAGCATTGCTTCGGCATGATGGGGGAAAGTGAGCGTGCCGATACAGCGCTTGCCCTTTCAAAACGCGGAATGGCGCTTGGGCTTAACACAACCGAGTTTGTGTATACTGCGGCCATGTATATGGAGCTTAATGGTGAAACGCCTTCGTCTGATCGGCTTATGGAACTTATTGGCGAAATAGAGCGTGGCAGCATAACCGGACGACTGTTAGGCGGCGGAACAATGGCAATAGGCTCGCTTTACCGCGACAACGCTTCAGTGCAGCGACGCATAACAAAGCCCGCAAATACCAACGATTCGGCGCATAGGCTGGATCTTGGCAAGCTATATCCGGAATTAAGCGAAATAGGAGATCTTGATATGCTGTATAGGCAGATATTCCTTCTTGAAAACATGGGCATATGCATATTCTCCGCATTTGCTTTGATAAACCGCAAGGATGCGCTGGAAACCATCGCTTCGCTTTACGGCAATGTTACCGGCAATGCTGTCAGTGTTGTGCAGCTATTGAATTACGCAGGGGAATGCCTTGATAACGAGCTTCAAATGGTGCGCAGCAATTCCGCAGCGTGTGTGAAGCAGAACATACCCGAATTTGTAAAAGTATTGTACCGTTACTTTGGTGAATAAAGCTATGCTCAATACAACCGAATGCCCGAACCTCAGAGACTTGGGCGGGATACGCACAAAAAACGGAATGGTAAAACCAATGCGCTTGATACGCTCAGGCGCATTGTGGCGTATAAGCAATACTGCGGCTCTTGGTCAACTCAGCGCGGTTTTCGATATGCGCAGCGAAAACGAACGCAGTTTCCATCCAGATCCTGCTTTTCCCGGCGCGGACTATATTCATATTCAGGTTTCTGAAAGCGGACGCAGGAAATTCACCCAAAGCAAACATACTTTTGAAGATAAGGTGGACGATATACTTGCCGGTTACTACCGCGGTGAGCAAAGCGCAAGCGAAAGGATGAGGGAAGTATACCGAAGCATAGTTCTTTCCGAAAACACCGCCGTATGCATACGCGGAATAATACGCGCTGTTAATGCCGAAAAGGGAGCTGTGCTGTTCCATTGTGCAACGGGTAAAGACCGTGCCGGCGTAGTAGCGGCGCTTCTGCTTAGGCTGCTTGGCGCAGATGACGCCGCCATATATGCCGATTACATGCGCACAAACGAAACGCTTGAGCATGAGCTTGCTCAGGCCTACTCGCTTGCCATGGCAAAAAGCGGAAATGAAAAAGCCGCCGCCAACTATGTACTCGGCTTCTTCGCTGCCTGCCCATGCTGGCTCACGGCTGCGCTCGATACGCTCGACAGCAACTTCGGCTCATCGGCCGAATATGCTGCTGATGCGGCAGGCGTAGGTAAAGAGGAAATTGATAGGTTTATAATGATATGCATTGAAGACAATAGGTAAACATTTTAGCGTATTGAGTACATCACCAACTGCAAACATATACGAAAAATATATCCCCCAAGGGGTTGTATATTCCGCAAATATGCTGTAACATATATACGTAAAAGCGGTGTTTGCCGCTTGAAAAGCCAAATATCAACTGTTGATCCTTCCGAATATATTCGGAGACGGAATGGGGTGAGATTCCCCGCGAGTCGGTCACTGTGATGCCCTTTATGGGATAAGTCAGATACGTTATAGGATCGTATGGTTCCTGCCGTCACCGGGAAGCTGCTTTTTTGTTGGTGTAAATCAATAAAGACAAGATCCGCACGGCATGTGTGGGTCTTTTTTAGCGGAGAAAATACCCAAAGTATAAGGGAAAGGAACGCATAAAATTTATGGAACAGGGCAGGACGGAGCATGCGTGCGATGCACGGGACGCAGCAAAGGAAATAACCACGCAGGACTATCAGGTACTCAGGCTTATGCGTGAGATGGACTACGGCCATCTTGTTATAACCGTAAAGGGCGGACAACCCGTTCATGCCGAGGTGCAGAAAAGCGTCCAAATTAAGTGACGCACAACTAAAATTCAGAAAAGTTTTACGGCTGTGAGGCCGGACTATCGGAAGAACCGAAGTCCAACGAAGATACCATGCGGAAGCATATCATCTGTATGGATCCCGTTGGCTTTTTTATTATAAAAAGCGCCTCTAATGACCGCGGAAACACATAAATTAGGAGGTATTAAACAGCAATGAAGAAAAAACTTCTGTCCCTGCTGCTTGTGCTGCTGATGCTTGCAAGCCTACTGCCGGCATCCGCACTCGCAGCCAACAAAACATTCGGCGACTTTTTCGCCGGACTCCCGCTCATAGCGGAAACCGAACCGGGCTCGCCTAACAGCACTAAAAAATGGAAAGTAACCACGCTTGGCGGCGAGGACGTGCTGATGAGCGGCAATAAGGGCAAATCAAGCAGCTCCAGCACGCTGCAGCTTACCATGACCGCCGACACAAACCTCAGCTTTGAATATAAGGTTTCTACCGAAAAAAACTATGATAAGCTGACCATCACTCAAGGAAGCAAAACGCTTGTGAACGGCGTGAGCGGCGTAATAGATTGGACGCGGCTTGAAATCGATGCCAAGAGCGACGATGTAATAACCATAGTTTATAAGAAAGACAGCGGCGGCAACAAAAATGACGACTGCGTCTATATCCGCAGCTTTGCTGCAGGCGCGCCCACTATTATAACGCTGCATGCCAACAACGGCACCGATGAAACCGCCACGCAGAACATATATTGCGGCAAAGGCGTGCTCAACGCCAACACGTTCACCTGCGAAGGCAAACTGTTTGCCGGCTGGGCCACCAGTGCAGACGGCGAAATAGTCTATGCCGACAAGGCGACCATAGAAACCGAAGAAGCTATGGATCTTTATGCCGTGTGGGCCGACGCCGTTACCGTAACTTTTAATTATAATTACGGTACTACCAAAGACAAAACCGTTGCCATTGCTAAGGGCGCACAGATAGGCGCGACCAATATTCCCGATGCAGTAAAGCGCACCGGCTATACCTTCGTTGGTTGGTTCAACGATGATGGAACTCAGCTTACCGCAGAAACCATCATAAATGAGGATATAACCTACACCGGCAAATGGGCTCCCATAACCTATACCATAGCATTTGATGCTGACGGCGGCGAAGGCAGCATGGATAGTATCTCTGCAACCTATGACCAGGAAGTAACAATTCCTCTTGCCGAAGGCAGGTTTACCCGCACGGGCTACACATTCAGCGGATGGAGCACATATAAAGGCTATATGACTCCCACCGTACAGGATGGCGGCACGGTAAAGAACCTTACAAATGTTCAGGACAAAGTCATAACTCTGTATGTGACGTGGAAGGGCAACCCTGTTAACATTACCGTAAATTATAACTACGATGGCGCCGAAAGCATCACACGCGTAGGCATGGTTGGCTCCCATTACAACTATGTGCGTCAGGATGACGGCAAATATAAGCAGGACTCACTTCCTGATCCCACGCGCACAGGCTGGATATTCCTTGGCTGGTATGACGCCCCCGAAGGCGGCAATGAAGTTACTCCATCCAACAAGAAGTTCACCGCCGAAGATGCCGAAAACGGCTTTATCATGTATGCCCATTGGGAAAAGGGCATAACCGTACATTTCGACGGCAACGGCTATACGCAGACCATCAACGACAAAACCGTAGTACCCGGCAAGGTGTATACCAATCTGCCTTACTTGGCGGAGCGCTATATGCCCACCGATAAGCGGCTTGAAAGCTGGTATATCAAACTTGATGGTGAGGGAGATGCACGCTTTGGCGCGGCTGTTACCAAGGATACGGATTTCAGCACCATGGGCGATGAGGTAACGCTCATAGCCAAGTGGCGCGGATATCAGTACATAATAAAATACAACATAAAGTATTCCGACAAATCCTCTGTAACGGGTACAATGGCGGATCAGCCTGCGCCGTTCGGTGAGAATGTTAAGCTCAACTCTTGCGCATATAGCCGGCCCGGATACGATTTTGCAGGCTGGGCTACCAGCAGCTATGGTTCAACTATAGCTTATGCCGATGGTGCAACCATAAAGCGCGATTGGGAAGAAGATGATTGGGGAGACGGCAGCGAAGATAACGAACCCTTCAACCTTTACGCCGTTTGGACCGAAGCCAAGAGCGAAGAGGAGAAGGAAGCCGACGCTAAGCTTACCGCAGCCGAAGAAGCTATAAGCAGCACCTATCTTCCCACCTATGGCAAGGACACCAACGCCCTTACCATGATACAGGCCAAGCTGACCGCCGCCGGCATAACCGATGTTACCGTTTCCGTAAAGGCCGGCGCAAAGGACAACTATTCAAGCTATAACTATGTTGGCGTTGCAGACGACGGCACCCTGATTTACAAATGGAACGAAAACGGCTCCACCTCCAGCGCTACAGGCTATGTACGCCCCGTTTTCATCCTGACCTACAAGACTTTCAACAAGGAAACCACTGCCTGTAACTTTGGCATGGGTTTGGACGAGGTCAAGGCTAAGGCAGCCCTGAATGCCGTTGCGGACAGAATAACCATACCCGCAACCATTGAAAAGGCCGAGGATCTTACCAAACTGCCCAAATACCCCGTAAAGGCCGGCGTAGATGAAAGCAAGGTTGATTACAACAAATCCGATGACATTGAGCTTTGGACCACCGCAACATGGCAGAGCAGCAGCACGAATATTGCCATATCGAATGTTGGCTATCCGATCTTCTCGCCCTATAAGGTTGCCGTAAGTGTTCCGAATAACGATACACACGTAACGCTTACCCTTAAGCTTACCTACAACGGAAGAGAAGAAGATTTGTATGTATCCAGGGTATACAACATTATCTTAAAGGGCGGCGTTGAGCAGAAGGACGTGGACTATCAGGTACTGCTGGACACCATGCTGAATAACGAGGATGCTCTTACCAATCCGCGTAACGGCAGTAACATCGATAAAGCCAATGTTGCAAGCGATATTCAGTTCTTTACCACCAAAGACCTTAGCAGGCTGAGCATGCAGCTTTATAATAAGGACTTTGACGGCAAGTATACGCCAATAAAGATCACCAGCAGCAACGAAGATGTTATCAGCTCAACCGATGTATATAACGCAGCACGCGTGCTGACATATCGTCCGCTGCCCGGCCGTGAAGCCAAAAGCGTTACCATCACTATAGAAATACTGGATAGACCGAGCGGCGAAGGCGAAGCCACCGTTGTGCTCGCAAGCGCAGCCATAGAAGTTACCGTGCAGCCGCTTACCCAGAACGAGCTTGACACCGCGGCAGCTTTCATGAAGAAGGTCTGCACAGAGGAAGTGTATTGGGACGGCATAAAGAAGGCCAACTCCGCTAAGGACAACATAACAGGCGATATGTGGAGTTTCATCGAGATAGTTCCCGATGGAGACGGATACAAATTCATCCGCACGGCCGATGATGCCAAGGGCGTTGGCGTAAAGGCTGACAGCATAGACGGCTGGTACGCCTCCGAAAAATACCGCTGCTTCCGCTCCAGCAAGGATACGGTAATTAAGCACGAAAACCTGCTGCTGACTAAGCCGCAGTACAATACCAGCGTTAAGATAGACAGCGTGCTTTCTTACAGCGAGTATTCTAAGTACTACGAGAAGTTCAAGGACAATGCCGACTATGCTCAGTTTGCCAAGTTCTACAAGCAGCCCATAAGCATAGTAGTGAAGGTCATAGGCACCGAAGGTATAGATAATCCCAATGCCGAGACTATAAGTGTTACCGTAAACATGGACGGCAACGCCATAAACAGCGAGTTTGTTGACTTCAGCTATACCTACACCTGCAACAGCGAAGATTACAAGACCGGCATGGATGCCGTCGTTGCAGCCATAACCGAAAGCGGCTACACCTATACCGGCAACGGTTCATACCTTAACTCGGTAACTTCGCCTGATGGCATAACCCTTGGCTTGGCCGATGAGAACTACGGCCCGTGGTCCGGCTGGATGTTCACCGTGAACGGTTCTGCTCCCATGCTTGATGAGACAACTCAAGCAAGGCTTGACCAGTATATTCTCAAGAAGGGTGACATTATAAGGTTCTACTATGTGGAATGCCCCACCGAGACCCGTCACCATATCCGCGGCACCGGTGACAAGACCAAGTGCAGCGTATGCGGCAAGGTAATGCCGCTATTGTACGGCGATGTGAACGGCGATGGCGAAGTAACTTCCACCGATGCGGGTATAGTCATACTTTACCTGAAGGGTAAGACTGAGCTTACCGCTGAGCAGCTTCTTGCGGCAGACGTAAACGGCGACGGACAGGTCACCTCAAGCGATGCCGGCAACATAATTCTTTACTGCAAGGGAAAGATAAGCAGTTTTCCCGCAAGTGCCAACTGATAAAGGAGAATACATAAAGTGAAAAAAAGACTATTTTCTGTTGTACTGGCGATTGCGCTGGTATTGGGCATTGCAGCCGGTGCATTGGCGCAAAGCCTTACGCCAAGCGTAGATAACGCCGCCATAAAGGCGGGCGAAAGCGTAAACGTTTCGCTTACGCTTGAGGAGGCTATAATCAATATGGCCTCAGCCACGTTCACAGTGGGCTTTAACGGAAACCTGTTCGAACTTACGGGCAGCAATTCTGTGAGCAGCAACCTCAGCGCAGACCTTATAAAAGGTACCGCGCCCGATAACTATCTTGAGATTAACTGGTTCGATATGAACCTTGATCAAACTCTCCCCGCAGGCGTTATAATGACCCTGACCTTTACCGCCAAGAGCGACATAACAAACGAATCTCAGGCTGCATTTACCTCAGGCCTTAGGGAATGCGTAATGGTTCCCGGTACCGATAGCCCCGCTATATCGGCTGATTCCGTATCCGTTTCCGTAAGCCCTGCCGGCGGAGATCCCACGCCTACTCCAACAGTAGAACCTACTCCAACAGTAGAACCTACCCCTACGGTCGAGCCTACACCGACGATAGAACCTACTCCTACGGTAGATCCTACTCCTACGGTAGATCCTACTCCTACGACTGATCCTACTCCGACTGTGGAACCCAGTCCGACCGTAGAGCCTACTCCTACTGTCGAACCCACTCCTACAGTAGAGCCTACACCTACTGTAGAACCGTCTCCGACGGTTGAGCCCACACCGACCGTAGCGCCTACCCCAACGGTAGCGCCCACTCCGACATCGGAACCTTCTCCGACAGTAGCGCCTACGCCGACCATAGCACCCAGCCCGACGGTGGCCCCTATTCCGACTGTAAAGCCCACGAGCAATCCGGGCGGCAATGGCGGTAACCCCTACCCAGGTTGGTCCGGCTCAAACGTGCCTACTCCGCCTACGGCTGAAATGCCCGTTACCGGTGACAATGACAGCATAATACTGCCTATAGTGTTGCTTGTAGCCGGCATTGCACTCTTTGTTGCTTTTAAGCGTAAAAAGAGGGTATAAGGCAGAAAGAATGGACAGCCGAAATGCAGTTCATGTATAGCGATACAAGTGCAAAACGACTATGCTGATGTACCGCCATTGTGCAGCTAAGCACTGATGTTTGCATCTAATTCGCATTATAAGGTAATATAAAGAAATCTGAACTTGCATATTCAGTTTTCCGTGCTATAATTAAGACATGCCCTAACGGGTAAATAAAAAACAACATAACAACAACGGCAAAAGGCAGAAGGGTAACAGCTTCTGCCTTTTGTTTTCATATCATCAATTATAATCAATGAACGGGAGCGGTAAAATGCACGTTAAAAACATATATCCCTTAAACACCGCCGATGATCTTATAAAGTTAGCCGGGACGGCAAGCTTTTATCTTAGCAATATTACGGAGATGCATACAGCAATCGATATATCAACTGCGCTGCCCGAAGAATACATAAACGACATAATAGCCGATTTGCAGAAGCGGTGCGATACATTGGCATATGATTTGTAAGAGCTTATTTATAGTTAAATAATCTCTATCCATGCCTTATAATAATCCCAGCGTGTTTGGCCTTCACAAGCGATTGTGATATATCGCACTATGATTTCACCAATGTTATAACCGCGGGCCTTCAGGTAATTTATTGCTTCGTCTAAATTGGTGTGTTTGCGGTCTTTTACGTCAATGCGAAGGATAAACTGCACAAAGTGGCGGTCTCCTTCCGCAAAGGTCCATGCAAGCTCCTCATCAGGCTTGCGGGATTCTGCAGCCCATCCCCAAACCCATTCGTAATCCGGCGGACCCAAACGCACTCCTGCAAACTGATATTGTCCGGAAAAGTATTTTTTCCATACCTCCTTGTCGTAAAGCTTGGAGTGACTAAGAATGAGCGGTATATCAGGCTGGGCTTCCGTATAAGGGTGCTTCTGAATATATTCAAGCTCATTCATTAGGCTAAGGGTTTTGCGCAGCATGGAATAGGTGCTCTGCAAACTGCTGATCTGTGCTTCAAGCTCGCTTTTTTTATTCAAATACAGTGCATTGCTGTCTGCAAGGCTGAGCGTTTGATATTCTTTTATAGCCTTAACCGGAATGCCGAGATTGCGCAGATAACAGATGTCGCTAAGATTCAGCAGGGAAGAATATGAATATTCACGGTAATTGTTATCGCGCCGGCCTAATGTGATTAAACCCATAGATTCCCAATAGCGCAGCGTTGAAGCGGGAATCCCAAACGTTTCCGAAACGGTTGAAATATTCACCGTTTTGTTTTTGTCCCAGTCCAGCATTTCCTCTTACTCTCCTGTTCCATAAATACTTTTCCATAAAAATTATATCAAAAACGGTATTGACATTCAAGTAACTTTAAGCTTTAAAATACATAATAAGTTCGATAGCGCAGAGCAGATAATATAAGGTTGTATCTGCAATGGCTTCCAGCTTTTGATTATCGATTGCATTACGAAAGCAAACAACTGATTGGAGAAATGTGGCGGAAAAATAAAGGTTTGAATTACGAATGAACGCCTGTTGCCGCTTATACTGCGTCACAGCGCTCAAATAAAACAAAACTTAGGAGGAAACTATGAAAAAAAGTTTAGTACTGATGCTTGCCGTTATTCTGGTGGCTTCGCTTTTTGCAGGATGCGGACAGAGCGGCGGCAAAACTACCACGGATGCAATTCTATACTATGCATGCGGATCGGAACCCTACCTGACACTGGATCCAAGTGTTGAAAATTCCAACGGCGTATGCGTCCTCCAAAATGTATATGAAACGCTAACCCGCTACAACGATCAGACCGGCGAGGTGGAACCATATCTTGCTACCTCCTGGACGCACAACGATGACGGTACGGTATGGGAGTTCACACTGCGTGAGGACGTAAGCTTCCATGACGGCACAAAAATGAATGCAAATGCAGTCAAAAAGTCTATCGATCGTACTATCAAACTGGGCAAAGGTGCTGCATACATTTGGACCAATGTTGAATCAGTTGAAGTAGTAAGTGATTATGTGGTCAGGTTCAACTGCTCTGAGGCCACATCGGTAGACCTGATAGCTTCCGCTGCTTACGCGGCATATATAATGTCCGAAAATGCGTGTGAGCAGGATGGCGACTGGTTCAACAGCGAAAGCGGAAATGATGGCGGCACCGGCCCGTATATGGTAAAGAGCATTGTGACCGGCGACCAGGTACTTCTTTCCGCGTATGACGGATATTGGCGGGAATGGAAAGAGAATTCCTATAAAATGGTCGTCATCAAGAAACATGTTGAAAGCGGTACCCGTCGTCAGCTTCTTGAAACAGGCGAAGCTCAGATTGCTTACAATTTCTCCACAACGGATATAGCCGCGTTGAAGTCAAACGAAAATGTTGAAGTCAAATATGTGAATACTTATAATAACATATTGCTCTTCTTAAATAGCGAAAAGCTGCCCTGCAGCAATGAGGAATTCCGCAAGGCGCTTGCTTACTCGTTCCCGTATGAAGAAGTAATCAATGGCGTGCTGGAGAACCGCGGACAGCTTTCCCACGGCCTTGTAACTCCCGGCCTTTGGGGACATGACGAGAACTGCACGCAATATGAGTTTAACCTTGATAAGGCAAGGGAGTGCCTTGCAAACTCCGGCATTGATGCAAGCACCGTTAAGCTTGAGTTTGCCGTCCAGTCCGGTTACACGGAATACAAGGATTTTGCACAGCTTTGGCAGACCTATCTTAAGGAAATCGGCATCAATATGGAAATCCGTGAGCGTGGCTGGGATGCCCATATTGAACATGCACGCGCTACACGTCCGGAGGACAGGCAGGACATATTCGTTATGATCTGGTGGCCGGATTACGCGGATCCTTCAAGCTGGTTCCAGAGCATGGTACATTCCCAGGAGAATCCTGCGTTTAACCTGAGCTATATTAAAAACGCCGAGTGGGATGCGAAGATCGAGGAAGCTATGCGGCTGACCGCAACGGATCGCGCCAAAGCCGAAGAACTGTATAAAGAGGTACAGAAGGGTGTTTTGGACGGTGCGTATATGCTCCCTGTTTACGATCAGGTTATCACCTACGCGGTTTCCAAGGATATTGATGGCTTCTATTATAACCCGGCATACCCTAACTCTACGCTTTATTTCAACATAACCCATAAATAAATTACCTGTTTTACAGGTATAAGGCACACCGGCAAGGGGAGCTGCTGCTCCCCCTGCATAACAAAGGAGAATGCTGAATATATGGTAAAATATATTATAAAACGATTACTTAACGGCCTCATTGTATTGCTGGGCGTAGTCACCATTACGTTCTTCATCACGCGCGTCGTCCCTTCGGATGTAGCCGGCAAATGGGCCGGAGAACGTGCAACGGAAGAACAGCGTCAGCAGGCCATTGCTGAGCTTGGGCTGGATAAGCCATTGTCAACGCAGTATGTGAATTATTTGAAGGATCTTCTTTCCGGTGATCTTGGCCGTTCATTGCGTACCAAGGAACCCATTACTAAGGAACTTGCAAGCTATTTCCCCGCAACGATGGAGCTGGTGCTGGTAGCTTTCCTGTTTGCAATGTTTGTGGGTATCCCAATGGGAATTTATTCCGCGAAGAAAAACGGAAAAATGCTGGATCACACCACCCGCTTTTTCTCAATAGGTGCGGTTTCGCTGCCGACTTTCTGGGTGGCGATGGTATTTCAGTTAGTCTTTTACCGTCTCCTCAACTGGCTGCCGCTTGGCGGACGCATGAGCATAAGTGCATCGCTGATGTACGATGTGCCAAACGTTACGGGTATGCTGATACTCGACTGCATTCTGACCGGTTCATGGGGTCTGTTGGGAGATGCTTTTGTGCATATTATTATGCCTGGCTTTACCATTGCGCTTTATCCTATCGGACTCGTTGCGCGCATGACGCGCTCTGCGCTGCTTGAAATTCTAAACGAGGACTATATAACCGCCGCAAAATCCTACGGTATACGGGAAGGCAGGGTGCTTTGGCGTTATGCGCTGAAGAACTCCCTGGGTGCTACCGCAACGGTTGTTGCGTTGTCCATGGGATATTCGCTGACCAATACATTCCTTACGGAAACAATTTTCAGTTGGCCGGGATTAGGAAGCTACGTCAGCAAATCGGTTACTACGCTGGATTATCCGGCAATTATGGGTATTGCAATTATCTCTGCAATATTCTATGTAATACTTAATCTTGTTGCGGATATCATTATTGCGCTTGACCCGCGCATCCGGCTGTAAGGAGGACAACATGAATCAGAAAATGAAAGATATTCTTCGGCCGACAATTAAAGAACTGCGGGACATGATATTCATGCTGCGCAAAAACGCGCTTACAATGGCGGCAGTCATCGCACTGATACTGATCTTGGTCATTGCTCTGCTTGCCCCCGTAATTGTTCCTTACCCGCAGGATATAGCAGACAAAACAAACCTTTCGGAAAAATTCCAGCCCCCTTCATCGGCGCACCTATTCGGAACGGATGAGCTTGGGCGCGATGTTTTTAGTCGAGTTCTTTACGGAACGAGGATATCGCTTAGCACGGCCGTTCTTGCGGTAGCCCTGTCATTGGTTATCGGTGTGCCGCTCGGCGCCGTTGCAGGTACATCCGGCGGCGCGGTAGATGAGATAATCATGCGCATAACGGATATTTTCCTAAGCTTCCCGCCTATGCTTTTGGCAATATTGCTCGTGTCCATGTTGGGGCCGAGCCTGAACAACGCTATTCTCGCCATTGCGCTTGCATGGTGGCCGTGGTATACGCGCATTGTACGCGGTCAGGCAATCTCGCTTAAAGAGCGCAAATTCATCCAGGCAGCGGAAACCATCGGCACGCCGAAGTGGAAGATAGTTGCCAAGCATATTATTCCCAATACGATTTCACCCGTGGTGGTGCAGGCGTCCATGGATATGGGCGGTGTTATCCTTACCATTGCATCGCTGAGCTATCTCGGCCTTGGTGCGCAGGCGCCTTCTCCTGAATGGGGACTGATGATAAGCACCTCACGCAACTATTTTCCGGATATTTGGTGGTATAGTGTGTTTCCGGGCCTTGCCATATTCATAACAGTGCTTGCATTCAACCTGTTGGGCGATGGCGTGCGTGAAATACTTGACCCCAAAACGCGTAAGAAATGAGGAGGGACATCCGTGAGCTATTTTGAAGTGAACGGCCTGCAGGTCAGGCATAAAACATCCGAAGGCGTTAAGGAAGTTCTGAATATAGAGCATATCGCCATTGAAAAAGGAACAACATACGGCATTGTCGGCGAAAGCGGACAGGGAAAAACCGTCCTTGCGCTTACGATTCTTAAACTGCTGCAATGCCCGCCGGGAGAAATCACAAAGGGCTCCATCATGCTGGACGGCGAAGATATACTTACATACAGTCAGCATAAGATGCAGTCAAGCATTCGCGGCAAAAAGATAGCAATGATCTTCCAGGATCCCATGTCCTGCCTGAATCCTGTGTTTACCGTTGGCCAGATGTTGGATGATGTAATCCGCACGAATCGGGGACTTCATGGCAAGGAAGCGACTGAGTATGCGTATAAGGTGCTGGACATGGTAAAGCTGGTGGATGCGGAGAGTACGCTGAAAAAATATCCGCATCAGCTTTCCGGCGGACAGCGTCAGCGTATAATTATTGCGCTTGCGCTATGCTGTGGTGCGGAGTTCCTTATTGCGGACGAGCCCACGCGCAATCTTGATGTAACCATTCAGGCAAGCATCCTCAAGCTGCTCAAGGAGCTGCAGGAAACGCTTGGCATTACGGTTCTCTTTATTGCCAACAACATGAGCCTTGTTTCCGCGTTCTGTGACAGGATAGGCATACTTCATGAAGGGCGTATAATCGAGGAAGGCGAAACGGAGCGGATAATACGTGCGCCGGAGCAGGAATATACACGCATGCTTGTTGATGCCGCACGGCTGCATACAGCTCCCGCAGAGGAAGTAGAAGCAGGGGAGGAACTGCTGCGCGTAGAGCATCTTAAAAAATACTTTGACGTTAAGAAAAAGAATAAGAAGCTGAGCCTCAAAGCCGTGGATGATGTAAGCTTCACCCTGAATAAAGGCGAGGTGCTGGGCATCGTAGGCGAAAGCGGATGCGGAAAATCCACTTTGGTTAATACAATTCTGAACCTATACGATCCTACGGACGGAAAGGTGTACTTTGACGGCAAGGACGTGTTTTCGGATGAGCGCAAAAACCGAAACGCATTCAAAAAGAATGTGCAGATAGTGTTCCAGGATCCGTACTGGTCCCTGAATCCGCGCTGGCTCGTAAAAGAAATCGTAGCCGAGCCTCTGGACGCATACGAGAAGCTGCATGGACAGGAGCGCCTTGCACGCGTTGTGCAGTTGCTGGAGATGGTAGGCCTTAGTCGGGATGATGCACACAAATATCCGCATGAATTTTCCGGCGGAGAGCGGCAGCGCATCGCAATCGCCCGCTCGCTTGCATCTAACCCCAAGCTGGTGGTGCTGGATGAGCCTACATCCTCCATCGATGTGTTTTCTCAGGCGCAGATATTGGAACTGCTTCGTGAGCTGAAGGAAAAATTCCAGCTTACGAACATATTGATTTCGCATGACCTTGGCGTAGTGAGTCAAATGGCCAATAAGATTGCCGTAATGTATCTTGGTAAAATTGCGGAGTTCGGCCCTGCGGCCGAAGTATTCCGCAACCCGCAGCACCCGTATACTAAGGCGCTTTTCAATGCCATACCCAAGTTTGAAAAGCTCGGTATAGATCAGTTGACCACGCTGGAAGGTGCAATTCCGAGTCCGATTAGTCCGCCTTCAGGCTGTGCTTTCCATACCCGCTGCGCGGAAGCATGCGAAGCATGCAAGAGCTGGACTCCGGAACCGATTTATCTAAATGATGCACATTATGTTTCGTGCATACATTTTGCCAAGCAGCAGGGAGAAGGCAAATGCGAAAAAAGATAACAATTGTTACAATGGGGCAAAGTCCGGCTGATCCTAAAACGCACGACGTATATCGTATGCTTGCCCAGGACTGTGACGTAGAAATGCATGGCATTCTTGACGGCATGAGCGAGGATGAAATAGATATGCTTGCCCCGCAAGGCTCTGAAATGTTGATTGTCAGTTCTCTGCACACGGGGCGTGAGATACGCATAGCAGAGCATAATGCGATTCGCCTTGTAAATGAACGCTTGATAGAGGCAGAGAAAGGCGGGTCTGTTGCTGCGTTGATACTTTGTACCGGCCACTTTGATATTCCGGATATGCGTATGCCCGTTTTTGTTCCGGAAAAGATTCTTTTCTCACTGTTCAGGGCAATGGGCGTAAAGCGGCTGGGCGCCATTGTACCCAAGCCTGAGCAAATTGCAGCTTCGGAGGCCTATTATAGCGAGTTTTCTCCGCGTATCCGCGCAGCGTCACCATATGGAACAAGGGAGCAAATTGAAGCGGCTGCAGCTTCGTTCCGCAATAGTGACGTAGATATACTTATGACGGATTGCATGGGGTTCACGGAGGAAGCTGGTAAAATGATTCAGGCAGCATCAGGTAAGCAGGTATTTGTGCCTCGGGTGGTAGTGCCTGCGCTTTTGAAGGCTATTGTTTCCTAACCACACCAAACCACTAAAACTATTCTGCCATATGGCAGCGTAACAAGAAAGGAGCATTTATGAAAGTTTTAAGCAGAGAAGACATTTTGGATATACTTTACGGAGGTGCCATTCTGGGTACAGGCGGCGGAGGAAGCCTTACTAAGGGACTTGCATGCATAGACATTGCAATAAGCAAGGGAAAAACATTTACGCTTGCCTCCTTTGACGAGCTTGATGCGGATGATATCATTGTCTGCCCGTACTCCTGCGGTGCGATATCACCCTTGAGCGAGGAAGAACGCAAAAAGTATGAAGGTCTTCCGGTGTATGAGGATACCTATCACATTAAGGCACTCAAAAGCATGGAAGAGTATCTCGGCAAGCCGGTTAAGGCCGTGATTTCAACGGAAATCGGCGCCGGAAACACCGCGAAAGCGCTTTACTGTGCTGCCATGGGAGATAAGATAATTGTGGATGGCGATCCCGCCGGCCGTTCTGTCCCCTGCTTGCAGCATTCAACCTTCTATCTGCATGATGTACCCATTACGCCAATGTCGCTTGTAAACAAGTTTGGCGAAAGCCTTATTGTTAAGGACGTTGTGAACGACTATCGCGCGGAAGCAATCGCGCGTGCTTTTGCAGTTGCCAGCCAGAATACAACTGCGGTGTGCGACCATGCTAATACCGCCGAAGTGATTGGGAAATCCGTCATCCGCGGCGCAATTTCATATACCCAGCATATAGGGCATGTCTACCGCTCCGCACTTGCGGCAGGACAGGACTATGCAGAGGCCGTCGCAAAGGCCGGCGAAGGCTTTGTGGCGCTGCGCGGTAAGATTCGCCGGAACGACTGGGGAACCGAAGATGGCTACACCATAGGAACCATGGTTATTGACGGCAGCGGTGAGTTTGCCGGAAATGAATACAAGATATGGTATCAAAACGAGAATATCATTCTTTGGAAAAACGGTGAGTATTACATTACGGTGCCCGATCTTATCTGTGTGTTCAACGATGACGCTAAGGAGCCGCAGCTGAACCCATATGCTCAGGAAGGAGAAGCTGTTTCGGTCATTATCCTGCCTGCACCTAAGGAATGGACTACCGAAAAAGGACTTGAAGTTTTCGGGCCGCGCAGCTTTGGATATGATGTAGACTGGAAGCCGATGGGAAAATAACATGAGAATTAAAATCATTGACGCGGTTGTAAAAAGTTCCGATCGGCTGAGGACAAACGACAAGTATATCCGGGAAAGCCTGCGTCCGGATACCGAGATAGACTATGCACATATGTCAAAAGGCTTTCCATCCGTGGAATGCGATCTGCATGCAGCATTTAACAAGCCCCAGATCATCGCGTCAGCGATTCAGGCAGAAAGGGATGGGTTTGACGGCGTGTTCATCAATTGCTTTGATGACCCTGGGGTATACGAATGTCGGGAGTTGCTTTCCATACCCGTATTTGGCGGTTATGTTCCGGCAATGATGACTGCACTCTCCCTTGCCGAAAGGGTTGCCATAATTACAACGGATAAATTCGGGATTTTAAGCGAGGAACGCAAAGCAAGAATGCTGGGTGTTTCCGAGCGCGTAGCGGCAATCGTCCCCGTTGAACTTGGCGTTTTGGAGCTGCAAAGCAATCCTGAAGCTTTGGCAGAACGTGTTGCAGATGTCTGCTGTACACTATATGAAACCGAGCGCGTAGGTGCGGTGTGCTTGGGCTGCACCGCCATGCACTGCATGATAGATTTGCTCCGTGAAAAGCTTCAGGCGCGCAACTGCCCCATTATGGTAATTGAGCCTCTCCGCAACGGCTTACACTATTGTGAGCATATAATTTCCATGGGATACCGGAACGGGCTGCATGTACTCAAATCCGTAACGCTGCCCAAAGGATACGAAAATGGCTGAGCAAATTGATTTGTATAAGCTATTGAAAGGCCGGCGCACCTGCCGGTCTTTCAAATCGGACCCAATTCCCGAAGAAGTTATGAATAGACTTTATGGGGCGGCCTGTTCTGCACCGAGCGCAGGCGGTTTTCAACGGATATCCATCGTTGAGATTGCAGATCAGGAAAAAAAAGACACACTTGCGCGCATTTCACGGAATCAGCGCTTTATTGCCGATGCGCCTATCAATCTGGTGTTCTGCATAGATGGGCACAGGATGCGCAGAATTGCCGAATATGAGGGCGCACCCTACGGACAGGATTATGCAATATGTACGCTTTGGATGGGAATTATTGATGCTTCCATCAGCGCACAAACCCTTGTGCTGGCGGCAGAAGCGGAGGGATTGCGCAGCTGCTATAACGGAAACGTGGTGGATAGGGCGGATGAAGTATCGGAGCTTTTGAATTTGCCGGAGCATGTGATACCCGCTTTTATGCTGACGCTCGGATATCCGCGCTCAAACGGTCAACGTTCCCGCAAGTATCCATATGATGTAATTGTGCATAGAGAAACATATAAAGATATGAGTATGGAGGAATTGTATCCCTATCATATTGCAAAGTGCGGAAAGCCGCAGTTTGCTGCAAATGACGCCCGCTGCGCACAGCTGCAAAAAATACTTATAAGGCAATATGGCACGGAGTTTGCGGAAAAAGCAATGGCGCAAGTAAACGAACAGGGATTCCTTACGGCGTATCAATATTGGTTCGGCTGTTACTATCCGAGCAATGAGGATACCGCAATGACAGCAGAAGGTTACCGCAAGTTTCTCAGAAATAAAGGGCTGGACTTAGATGAAAACGGGATGCGGTAATAATTGAAAACGCTTGGGCGGCCGCTATATTGCAGCCGCCCTAATACTGCTTTTGCCGTTATTAGGCAAAGTATGGTTAGGTCCTTTGTGGGATAAGTTTGTTACTTTTAAGCGTAAAAAGAGGGTATAAGGCAGAAAGAATGGACAGCCGAAATGCAG
>ENA-ORSS01000040-ORSS01000040.1-human-gut-metagenome-genome-assembly--contig:-NODE-40-length-158239-cov-27.894806_pt1 | contig 158239 bp, 111 predicted proteins | sample MGYA00241899_ERZ509162 | MGnify/ENA primary metagenome ERZ509162 (study PRJEB26280, sample SAMEA2338641) | human gut metagenome | biome: human gut; feature: human-associated habitat; material... | reverse complement strand
AAAGATAAACGGCATCGTTATTGTACAGATTACGCCACGAATTGGACCATTTCAACGTCACTTCAATATCCGCCGAGCCTTCGGACACGGACAATAATTTCACGTGATCCAACCGAAGGTTATCGCCAAACACCGAAAAAGAAAGCAAACAAAAAAAGATACAAACCAGCTTGCTTGTTTTCATGATCCATTACATTTTTAATTACTTATCAGGGTATTCACATATCATTTCACCCATACGGTCCAGGCATATCCCTCATTGGAAGTACCCAAAAAACCATTCATTGCATATCCTCGTTGACTACGAGTACCGTGTCGCGGAGCAAATGCCCAACTGAATTTCGAACCTCCCGTCTGGTCATAAGTAAGGGTATTATTCCATTCAGAAGAACTGCCCGTTGACATTTCAGGATCGTGATTACCACAATGATTTGCCGTATTCCTATACACTTGAAAATATGTATTTCCTGTTTTCAAATTCAACAAAGTCGGGCTCCTGTAATTCAGATTACCGGTAGTATATTTCATTTTACTGTACCCGACAAATGTCGGATCCAACTCTTTTCCGAATGCCGTATAAGTATGAGACGGTATCTGGGAGGTATTCAGTACAAAACTTATTTTCGAAGCTAAAGTCGGATCGTAACCCGCCCGGATTCCCTGATTCCAATCCAAAATCGGATTATTTTCATATTGGGCGACAACCAGCGTCCATCCCCCGCCTTCCGTCACCATATCGCAATACACATCGAAAGGCTCAATCGGACCGTCACGACCGTCCGGATCAATACGGTAAACACCGCTCCCGATATCCCCGCGATACTCATAACCTCCACCCGGACGACGGTAACCCTCCGCCGAAGGAGCATACGTACCGTCAGCCCAACCACGGTAACTACCGAAATCCTTCACCTTCATCAAATCCTTATCCATCGTATTCACCACATCCAGCGCTATCACCTCGCTCCGCTCACACGCTCCCCCCACATTAATCGTCACCATGATCGTCTTCGTGCCGTAAACCGCATGCGTCGTATCCTCCGTAAAATCCTTGTAACGAGGCAGAAAATAACTCCGGAGAGCACTCTCCTCCGTTGCTCTAAGCTCCTGACCCGTTGCCAGGTAACGCCACGTAAAACGACTCGTATACTGGGTCGTCACCGTTATACCACCACCCTTGCCGTAACCGTCGATCGTATCACGCAAACGGCTGATACGGTAATCAGGGTCCACGACAACAAGCTTGACGATTCCGCTTAACCCGTCACTGTTATCACGGATGACACGACGGCGGTACCAGTAATCACGAACCTCCCCCGCAGACATACCGCGGTTCTCCAATCCGTAAACCTGAAGGTCACGGCCACACTCCCCGTCAAGTAAATCCCAGCTGCGGCCACGGTTCTCACTCTTGTACCAAAGGTAACTGACACTGTAATCCCCAGAAGGCTCATTACCCAAAATCTTATAGTCGCTACCGCTGCAAACCGTATCGCTCATACTACCCGTCCCGAGAACACGACCGTCCTCCAAAACCAGCTCGCTCTCCAATACCGGTCCGGCAGAACAACTACGACCCAGACGGAAGCTCACTGTCGAATCACGCGCATCGATATCCGTAATATAACGGCTGGCATACTGACGGTTGGAACCGGACAAATCCGTAGGGGAACCTGAACGGAAACTCCCTCCGCGCAATCCGAAACAGGCCGCATCCGTTACCCAACCCCAGCCGTTTACCGTCGATAAACCTGCCAAATCGCCGTTACCGTGCTTCGTCCCCTTAAACTTACGGCCGGCTGCATTCGCATTATAATAAATCTCATTCAGATTACCGCTCAGGTCCTGAACACCCCAGAAACTGCTACCCGAAGACTCCTGACTACCACCGGTACGCGCAAAAATACCCACCCGCAAAGGACCACCGATTCGGTTACCGTAATTCACATTACCGCTGCTCACACTCTCATTCGTCTTACCACCCTCAGACAAACTCCCGGGGGCCTGTGCTACCGTCGTACCCCACGAACACTCGAAAGGCTCCGGTACATAAGGATAGGGGGCGCGGCAAAGACGCTCGTACTCCAACTCTGTAAGGGGACGCAAACCCACCCAGGATGCATAGGCAAGCATGTCGCTTACCGTCAGGTAATTGCAAGCCAGAGGCAAGCCGTCTCCATCCAGGGAAACAGGAGTTTCCGGATCGAGATCACAGGCAAAACTTACCGTATCGCCCGTTACATTACGCGTACTGATTACGATTCCGTTGCGGTTGGAAGCATGTTTACGGTCACCGCCGAAAACATAATCACGGGCTGAAAAACTACGGAGACGGTCGCCGACCGTACGGTTTTCCCGTTCCCGGGCCCCTATCATATTCAGAAAGCCGCAGTACTGATCCTGCGACATCTCGTATTTCATTACATAAAACGCACTATAACCGTTCGGGTAGTCACTGCCCAGAACCGTCTCCGAGGAAGGCCACGTCTCCCCGTCATCCAGACCGTTCAGGCCACGCAATCCCCCAAGGAGCGTCGTGCTCGTATCGATCAGGAAGGTATTGTCATAGTCACGGGAAAGGTCGTGCTCCGTCATCGAGACTGACTTGATCACAGGAGATTTACCCCCAGGCATATCGCTGCGCGATACCTCAATACGGTACATACGGTAATTGCCCGGATTCGTCACTTTGACTGCTTTCGTGCCCGGATAAACTCGTTCCAGGCTCGTCACCCAGTCACTGCCCGTACCCGTATAAATAGGTTCCGTACCCCAGCTACCGGGAACATCGTCGTTAGCAGCCCAGAGCTTCCATTTAGCTGGAACCCGACCGGGAATAGACTCGATGCTCAGGTAACGGACCGTCGGACCCTTACCGTAAGGATCACCGGGCCAGCCTGTCTCCGTTCCGTCCGGACGCTTACGGAAATCGATCGTCCAGGTTAGTGTGCTCTCGCCCGGATGACCCACCCAAGCGTTCGTCTCGCTGTTCGTAAGGTCGTTCACACGGTTAGCCGCAAGGTAAGGCGATACCGGACTGTTAGGGTTCGTCTCTATGTAATAGCACGTATCTACAAGGTCCCAGGACCGGGGAATAAAAACTTCAGGACGGTAAAAAGTACGCGAAGACTGCGTACCGTCAGTATACGCCTTGTCTCCCAAACGGAAAGCACCACGCGGAATATAAACCATCTCGATGCCCGTACAGGCCAGGATGATCTGACCCATTCCTACCGTTCCAGGCTGTACCTTACCACCGGTAGTCGAAAGATCCCACTTCAGAACGACGTTCGTGCGGGAAATTCCCGTTCCGGCCTTACTCCGGTATATGAATACACCCACATTACGGCCCGCCGTCTGGCCCGGAGCTACGTCGCAGACAAAACCGTTGTCTGCACTGTTGCCCTCGTCCGAGATGCAAAGCGGATACCAGATCTCCGGACTCGCGTTCATAAACTTATACCGCAGCGTAACATAAACGGCATCATGGTTATAGCTGTCACGCCATGAATTTTCCCACTCCAACGTAAAATATACGCTCACGATGTCCCCCTCAATACCACTCTGCGGAGTCTTGACCGTTCCCACAATACGTACGTTGTTACCCCATGCAGTTAAAGGCAACATCAACGATATCAGCACTATAAGCTTATTTATTTTATCCATATCCAAACCGTATGATCAGCGATACCTCCATTCGTATTGTAATGCCGGGTTGAAAGAAAGTAAGTCAGATTACCTTTCCACGAATATCCGGTTCCCCCACTGACACGAGATGATATACCACAAGTAGCTTCCCGATATGCAGAAGTCGTCGCAAGCCTGGCTCCGTCGTTATATATATCGTAATTCCACATTAATGTATTTGTCTGAAACGTATTTAACGTCCCTTCTGAAAACAATATAGCAGAAACATCACTCACATAAGAAGTATTGTTTCCGCGTTTAAAACGATCCAGCATCGTATTTGAACTTTTCAACCGGAAACCTTTATACCCTGTCTGTCCGGTAGAATTTTCCTTAACCATCATCTCCGAGAAAGCATTGTATAAAAATGCCGGAGACTTCGCATTCAGTTTTACACTGTCTTTCAGGTATTGACCGAAACATTGTGTATTGACAAAGTAATCATTTGCAGCCGGCCGCCCTCCGAAAGAACAATCCCGGTTCCACCAATCGGTATACTGCCCATTGATATTCGTAACAACCATACAAAGCGTCCATCCCCCGCCTTCCGTCACCATATCGCAATATACGTCGAAAGGCTCAATCGGACCGTCACGACCGTCCGGATCAATACGGTAAACACCGCTCCCGATATCCCCGCGATACTCATAACCTCCACCCGGACGACGGTAACCCTCCGCCGAAGGAGCATACGTACCGTCAGCCCAACCACGGTAACTACCGAAATCCTTCACCTTCATCAAATCCTTATCCATCGTATTCACCACATCCAGCGCTATCACCTCGCTCCGCTCACACGCTCCCCCCACATTAATCGTCACCATGATCGTCTTCGTGCCGTAAACCGCATGCGTCGTATCCTCCGTAAAATCCTTGTAACGAGGCAGAAAATAACTCCGGAGAGCACTCTCCTCCGTTGCTCTAAGCTCCTGACCCGTTGCCAGGTAACGCCACGTAAAACGACTCGTATACTGGGTCGTCACCGTTATACCACCACCCTTGCCGTAACCGTCGATCGTATCACGCAAACGGCTGATACGGTAATCAGGGTCCACGACAACAAGCTTGACGATTCCGCTTAACCCGTCACTGTTATCACGGATGACACGACGGCGGTACCAGTAATCACGAACCTCCCCCGCAGACATACCGCGGTTCTCCAATCCGTAAACCTGAAGGTCACGGCCACACTCCCCGTCAAGTAAATCCCAGCTGCGGCCACGGTTCTCACTCTTGTACCAAAGGTAACTGACACTGTAATCCCCAGAAGGCTCATTACCCAAAATCTTATAGTCGCTACCGCTGCAAACCGTATCGCTCATACTACCCGTCCCGAGAACACGACCGTCCTCCAAAACCAGCTCGCTCTCCAATACCGGTCCGGCAGAACAACTACGACCCAGACGGAAGCTCACTGTCGAATCACGCGCATCGATATCCGTAATATAACGGCTGGCATACTGACGGTTGGAACCGGACAAATCCGTAGGGGAACCTGAACGGAAACTCCCTCCGCGCAATCCGAAACAGGCCGCATCCGTTACCCAACCCCAGCCGTTTACCGTCGATAAACCTGCCAAATCGCCGTTACCGTGCTTCGTCCCCTTAAACTTACGGCCGGCTGCATTCGCATTATAATAAATCTCATTCAGATTACCGCTCAGGTCCTGAACACCCCAGAAACTGCTACCCGAAGACTCCTGACTACCACCGGTACGCGCAAAAATACCCACCCGCAAAGGACCACCGATTCGGTTACCGTAATTCACATTACCGCTGCTCACACTCTCATTCGTCTTACCACCCTCAGACAAACTCCCGGGGGCCTGTGCTACCGTCGTACCCCACGAACACTCGAAAGGCTCCGGTACATAAGGATAGGGGGCGCGGCAAAGACGCTCGTACTCCAACTCTGTAAGGGGACGCAAACCCACCCAGGATGCATAGGCAAGCATGTCGCTTACCGTCAGGTAATTGCAAGCCAGAGGCAAGCCGTCTCCATCCAGGGAAACAGGAGTTTCCGGATCGAGATCACAGGCAAAACTTACCGTATCGCCCGTTACATTACGCGTACTGATTACGATTCCGTTGCGGTTGGAAGCATGTTTACGGTCACCGCCGAAAACATAATCACGGGCTGAAAAACTACGGAGACGGTCGCCGACCGTACGGTTTTCCCGTTCCCGGGCCCCTATCATATTCAGAAAGCCGCAGTACTGATCCTGCGACATCTCGTATTTCATTACATAAAACGCACTATAACCGTTCGGGTAGTCACTGCCCAGAACCGTCTCCGAGGAAGGCCACGTCTCCCCGTCATCCAGACCGTTCAGGCCACGCAATCCCCCAAGGAGCGTCGTGCTCGTATCGATCAGGAAGGTATTGTCATAGTCACGGGAAAGGTCGTGCTCCGTCATCGAGACTGACTTGATCACAGGAGATTTACCCCCAGGCATATCGCTGCGCGATACCTCAATACGGTACATACGGTAATTGCCCGGATTCGTCACTTTGACTGCTTTCGTGCCCGGATAAACTCGTTCCAGGCTCGTCACCCAGTCACTGCCCGTACCCGTATAAATAGGTTCCGTACCCCAGCTACCGGGAACATCGTCGTTAGCAGCCCAGAGCTTCCATTTAGCTGGAACCCGACCGGGAATAGACTCGATGCTCAGGTAACGGACCGTCGGACCCTTACCGTAAGGATCACCGGGCCAGCCTGTCTCCGTTCCGTCCGGACGCTTACGGAAATCGATCGTCCAGGTTAGTGTGCTCTCGCCCGGATGACCCACCCAAGCGTTCGTCTCGCTGTTCGTAAGGTCGTTCACACGGTTAGCCGCAAGGTAAGGCGATACCGGACTGTTAGGGTTCGTCTCTATGTAATAGCACGTATCTACAAGGTCCCAGGACCGGGGAATAAAAACTTCAGGACGGTAAAAAGTACGCGAAGACTGCGTACCGTCAGTATACGCCTTGTCTCCCAAACGGAAAGCACCACGCGGAATATAAACCATCTCGATGCCCGTACAGGCCAGGATGATCTGACCCATTCCTACCGTTCCAGGCTGTACCTTACCACCGGTAGTCGAAAGATCCCACTTCAGAACGACGTTCGTGCGGGAAATTCCCGTTCCGGCCTTACTCCGGTATATGAATACACCCACATTACGGCCCGCCGTCTGGCCCGGAGCTACGTCGCAGACAAAACCGTTGTCTGCACTGTTGCCCTCGTCCGAGATGCAAAGCGGATACCAGATCTCCGGACTCGCGTTCATAAACTTATACCGCAGCGTAACATAAACGGCATCATGGTTATAGCTGTCACGCCATGAATTTTCCCACTCCAACGTAAAATATACGCTCACGATGTCCCCCTCAATACCACTCTGCGGAGTCTTGACCGTTCCCACAATACGTACGTTATTGCCCTCACTCAGCAAGGCAAAAAAACACAAACAAATGGAAACTACATATCTCATAATTAATTTCTTACAATAGAAACCAAGCCCATATAAACACCACCCTGTCCATCTGTAAATTTATAGACATAGGTCCCTGCCGGTAATATCTTCCCATTATCCGTCGTACCATTCCACTCGTTCATATAAGGAGCCGCCTTATATAAACTTTGCTGATCCCGGTTAAAAATTTCCAACGTATTCTCCGGTGCCTGCCACAAACCGGAAATTTCCCAATTATCGTTGTATCCGTCTCCATTCGGCGTAAAGGCTACCGGGAATAAATAAGTTTCCCGTTCCCGGAATACAGCAGTAACCTGAGCATCCCGGGTAATCGTAATGGTACTGTCCGGCAACATCTCCGCCCCGTCTATTTCCAGGGAATACAACTTCCAGCCCGGATCGGCCACCGGTTTTATCCGTAATACCGTATAATGATCGATAATATCCGAAGGAGATTGTACCGCTGTTCCATCAGGCAAAAGCAAATCCAGCGTTCCTTTACCGGTTACAAAAGACGATACCGTCCATTGACGAATTTTGATAACCGCTGAGATCGTCGTATTTTCCAATACGATCCAGAAATCTTCATTCTCTATTTCCTGTCCGTTTACTTTCACCTCAATAACCTCATATCCTTCCGGATCATCCGGCACAGCAGCTATAGTCAAAGGCGTACGATAAGGTACCTTGTCTCCGGGCTTGACAGTGCCGTCCGGCGTCTCGATCTGTAAATGCCCGAACTGCGGATCGGTATAATCAATTGTATAAAGACGTGGTGCTACGACGGCTTCCACACGGGTTTCTCCACGCATCGTCCAAATCTCTCCCTGCGGGTGGGGTTGTCCGTTAACCAGAACGTCTTTCACTTCATAACCGGCAGGATTATAAACATCCGACTTTACCCGAATCTGTGTCCAATAATCCAAAGTTACAGGTGAACTGACATCCAGGCTTACCCAGTTTCCATATTCATCCATACGTTCCACTTTGATAAACCCGCTATCCGGTTGCACAACCACCAGCTTACACGGTATGATCCTCATACGGGCCTTGATCCGTACAGTATCATACAAAGCATCCTCTTTCGGCAACATAACCGTATTATTGACAACATTTTCTTCATTCCATGTCAAATCCTCCACTTCATAACCTTCCTCCGGTTCGACCCAAACGTCAAAAGCCGTCAATCCGGGATAACGCGCATATTGTCCTACCGCCTTACCGCTCTCCATCACATTCAATACACCGTGTTGCGGCTGTTCATAGGTAATCCAATAATATTTCCTGAATTCAACGACAATGTCGGTTTTTCCGGTGATCTCCACAGTTGTCTGATTCCCGCTTATCGAAACCGAAGTTCCGTCCGCCCGGTTTATTGTAAAAGATTCAATCAGATAAGCCGCTGACAAGGGATTTACAACCACATCCAATAAAGTAAAATGCTCGGTTCTGCGACTCTTATTCGAATTAGACGCAAGTTGCAGCACTCCGCCGGCTAATCCGTTGACCTCCATCGTCCCTTCTCCCTTGACAACAAAGGTGACATCATACTTTTTCAATGCGTATTCAACATGGAAAACAACACTGTCCACAGATAAATTACCTCCCGGTATCGTACAAATAACTTCACCTCCCTCCGGCAATACCGTTTGCGCTTCCCCATTCATCGTCAGTCCCACAACTTCATAACCGGTTTGAGGCTCCGCTTTCACTTTAAGAGTTGTACCCGCCGGATAGCGATGACCAACGGCATTGGTATCCGCACGGGAAACCTCCAATATTCCTTCTGTCGGATCGGTAGTTTCTTTCCGTACTTCATAAATCCGCTCAAAGCTCGCGTCTATATTTACTGCAGCGCTGACAGAAGCTACATAAGCCGGATCGGTCATCGCAACTCCTCCCATTCTGGTAATAAAACTTCCGGGTACCAACTGCCAGCTTTGACTTTCCGGTTCAACCCGAACCGTCAGTTCTGTAAAATGTTTTACCTCATCTCCCGAATGAACCACAGTACCTTCCGCAACACCGTTAAAAATTTTGTCGACTACAAGGCGTCCGCCCGGATTCGTCGTATAGTAAACCGGATAACGCTTGAATTCAAAGCGAGCTGTCACCGTCACATTGAAGTCCGGCATATTGACCAGACTTAACGTAAAAGGAGCATTCGTAACCGGTGTCGTTATCCCGTCATTAGCGGAAAGCAAAACGGTTTTACAACCTTCTGCATCCATCGTCCATATCTCAACAGGAGCGCCGACATCAACGGTAATACTACCGTCAGCCGTAAAAGTATGCTGTGTACCGTCTTCCAATTGCACAATCACCTGATTACCGCTTGCCCCGCTTTCCTGCTGCAAAACAATATTCAATTGTTTACTTTTCCGGTGAGCCCTTGCCGTAATGGTTACACTGTCTTTTACCACGACATTATTTACCTGCAAATCATAAACCGTCGGATCTCCATGCATAACAGCCGTCACCGTTACCGGTCCCTCGTACCAGGGATGCAATTGTAAAGTAGACAAGTCCAAACGCAGAGTAGACAAATATTCCGCCAATGAACCGTTTGTCCGGTCTACCTTGAAATCCGGTGCCGCTCCACCCGGCATAACATAAACGTCTAATATATTAAACGCCTGTATATCGGGTTGATGCTCTATCTTTACCTTAAATTTCTTCGGTTGGAACGTTCCCTGTATATCCACATCCCCGGCCGGCATACTGAAAGTCTCCTCAATACTACCGTCACCGTCCGTATCCGTCCAGGCCAGATATGCTCCCCCATCCTTCGTCGCCGTCAAACTCGTACAGTCATGTCCCGTCAATTCGGCTCTCGCAACCAGTACTTTCCCTTCCGGAATCTTTTCTCCGGTATGATACACTTTACTGCCATCTGCCGCCTGCACTGTTATATTCGGACCGAAAGTCAACGTATATAACCGGCCGAAATGTACCGTAAACAACGTATCGCTCATAACGGTTACAGCTCCGGTATAAGGTGTATTGGATCCGGTAAACTTAGCAGCCTCCTCCCAGTCCGGCGCATTCGGAGTCGTATAGAAATGAAGCACCGAACCATGGGCAACGCCTGCTACCGATACTTCGGTATCGACATCGGCTTGTCCCAAACTCAATAAAAGAGTCCCGCCACCGCTATTCACACCGTTCCAAATTTCAGCCTCTCCCCCTTCAGCCGGAAGCTTTTTCAAAGTAACCCGATATTCTTTTTTCTCAAAAGTCACGGAGAAAGCAACATCTTTGGCAGTCAATCCCGCCGGTATGGTATACGTGGCATTCCCTTCCGCATCCCAGGTCAACGCCTGAGAAGCAATAGCTGAGCCCGGAAAATAAACAACGGCATTTGTACAGACATAAGCATCACTGACCGGAGTCATCTTTACAGCAAAAGATTGACCGGCAGCATAATATTGACCGACAGCATCCTTAACCGTACCCGCTTCATGTATCGTCAACGTTCCGGCCGTTACGCTACCTCTTACAATCCGGTATCTCCGTGAAAAATGAGCCTCGATTCCGACAGAATCGGTAATATGATCCACATGATAAGGAGAAGTTTGTCCCAACAAGCGGTCTACACCTCCCATATAACCGGTAATCTTGTCAAAATGATAATATAGATCCGCCGCCGCCACCGTTATCTGATTCAGATCCGTACCGTGTTCTACCGAATATTTTCCTTGTGTATAATTATTCCCCTTCGTATCCGTCACCTTGATCAAGCCTCCATCCTGAGGAATAGCAACAATATTCAGCGGATATTGCTTTAATGTGAATTCCGCATACAGAGACAATTCACTGTTCAAAGGCATTGTCGTCAAAATATGGGTCTCTTTCCTGCCCGTACCGGGGAAAAGATGCAACTCGTATCCTTCCGGAGCTCCAATGCCCGCCTCTACCCAAGCCTCCACTGTAGCCCCGACAGGCACCTGTACCCTCGTATAGCTGGCCTGATAATATTGGGGAACACCTCCGTCTATCTGAACCTTCACTTTAAAATCCGAATCCGGAGGGGTAACCTGTACCGTCAATGTCTTGGTCCGCCGCACCACTTCCGCTGCTATATCGACATGATTCGTTACCGGAATCGTAAAGCTATATACAAAATCCAAATCAGAAGAGGAAAAGCCAAGGTCGACATTCCTTCCGCCCATCCTAGCGGTTAACGATTTCACTTCAAACCAGGTATCCAGACTACCGACACTCACAGGTGACAATGTAATGGTCACCTTTAACATATCGCCGTACGACAATACCTGTGTTCCGGCTGATACCGATATATCAAGTCCTCCTTCGATTTTTACGACTTTCGGAGTCGCAGCCCCGGCCGGAGCATTCAAACTCAAAGTCAAATCATATTTCAGTTTTTCAAACTCAGCCTCTACCCGGACATCATCCGCGGGCATTGTAAACGTAAACTCGACCGTCCCGTCCGGTTTCTTATCCGTCTCCAGGCTATTCTCATAATCAGTATTCGGAACGGCATATTTTTGTACCGTTATTTTAGTACATACCTGCCCTGTCGTCGGTGTTGCCGAATAAGCTTTCAATATTTCTCCCGCATCGACAAAATCCCCGTTATTGACAACCGTCCCGTTTTCCCGGGTGACCTTCGTCACTGTAGCTCCGTAATATACCTGATAACGCTTGACAAATTTCACGGCATAAACCTCCGGTTGTACAACCGCAGACGTCTCATAACTAAACGTTCCGGTTCCTGTTTTACATATCTCCGAAGGCTTGTGTATAATCTCCACCGAAAAACCGGCAGGAGCAACAACCTGACAAGTCAGGCGGTCGCCATGCTTCACGTTCGTAGTTCCCTGAGTAGTGACGGTAACATCTCCTCCCGTCCATTGTACACTACCGTCCGCCGGTACAGTTACCACACCTTCCAATAACAACTGAACTTCATACGCTTTCCTCTCAAACGTCGTCGACAAATCCAGATTCCGGTCGAGACCAGCGTATGTATATTGATAAACTGTAGCCGGAGTACCCACGGCCGACAATGAAATATCTTCGGCAGGAGTAACTCCGTTGTTAACCACCTTATGCGCAGCATTCAACTGATAACCGACCTCTGTCTCTGTAGCCACAATCTTCACCTGAGCACCCTTCCGATACCAGTATTGTGTTCCGGCAGTCAGGACATTCGTTTCCGCTACTACACTCAAGCTACCGTATACAGATTGAGTGTATTTCACCTTATAATACGTTTCGGCACTCCCCCCAAACCAGATTTCTCCGCCGGTATGCGTTTCGGGGATAGTGTAATTTACATTTCCGGAAGTTGAGGGCGGTGCAGCGACTGTACTGATTGTTCCGACCCACAAGTTATTTCCGTCTACCGTAAGCGTTTCACATCCCACAGACCCGTCTGCAGCCGTTATTACAGCTTGCAATACGGCACCCGCAGGCACGACTGCACCATCGGCCAATACCGTCCCGTCTTTACTTACAGTGATAGTAGCTCCTGTCGGAGCATTGATTCTAACCGTACATTTCCGGACAAATTTAGCTGTCAACACGGTATTCCGGATCAGCGTATACGGAGACGTCACATTATTCCCACTCTGATCACGAATATACAATAAAGTATCTGTTGCTGCCTGCACAGGCTCAATTTGCAACTCGGTATTTACATCATACGCCGACCCTTTCACAATATCTCCCTCTGTAGTTTTATACACCTTCAACGCGTTCCCGCTACCGCTTATTTCATCGATACCCCAACTGATCGTATATTGGGGTGTCGTATTCCCGATACCGACCAAAACGGTAACGTCACTTGTAACAACAAATCCCCCTTCATCCAAAATGCTTCCTTCCGGATGCGGTGCGACAAGTGTATCCAGCTGGGTAACGGAATACCCATGCACACAAGCCGGAATCATCGTCAAGCGCGTACCATACGGCACCTGTGCCGTAACATCCGTCGTAACGGTTTCCGCTACCATCAAGCGATCTGCACCTGTTTGATCGACCAACCGGACAGCTCCCTTATCCGGATACAAACCGACTCCGCTCTTTTTACGCAAAGTAACAGTATACAACTCAGGCTCAAACTCGGCGGTAATCCTCACATCCGACTCAACTTTATTCAGAGTGTAAGCACCGGCATCTTTTAATTCCATTTCGGCATCAGCCCCCACCTTCACTTTCAATGATTTCAGCTTATAATGCGTTTGGGCAGTCGTCGAAATCTTTATTGCATCCCCATAATAAGCCTTTCCCGGACTTACAACAAAAGGTGTCCATACGGCCGCGTCCTTATCTTTCAAGGCAACAGTCAAATCCCCGTATTCCGGAGTTGCATTCACATATGTAATAGCATAGCCTTTTCGCTCAAAAAACAACTCGACATTTTTATCTACCACAATATCCGATAAAGTAACATTTTCTACGCCCCGTTCCACACCATTTACCGTTATCTTCTTACAGATATAACCTTCCGGATTTTTAGCATGAATAACAACTCCGGAACCATGTGTTACCAAATGATCAACCCCCAATCCCGGATCGGTTGTATAAAAATCGGTTATGTCTGCGGGTAATCCTTGTGCCGTTATCGTCACCAGATATTTCTTCGGCTCAAACTCGGCCGACAATACCGTATTCTTTGTGACCATCCATTGGGAACCGGTAACCGTCTGTTCCGTCTCACCCGTCGGTTGAGCCGTCAATGTGCCTGTTTTATACTGATAGCCGGTATTCCCGACCGGAGTAATCGTTATCAGGGTATTATAAGGTAAGTTCACTTTGTAACCTCCACCCGTAATACTTTCCGGAACACCTCCTTTATCCAATGTCAGATTCCCGTTTGTACAATACCAGGATACGATACATTGCTCCGGTTCATAAATCACTTCCACGACCATTCCGCCGATACGCATATCTGTCACTTTATCCGTCGCATTCGTCAAGTCTTCCGGGTTACTGCTACCGTCGATATCGTATACTTTTATCGACTTTACACTATATCCTGTATTTTTTACAGCCTGGATGTCGAATGTCAAATCGGAAGCATATTCAACAGCCTGGCTAAATTCACTCACTCCGGCAACCAAAGAATAACTCGCGGCAGTCTTTTTATTCACCACAGTCAATCCTCCCATCGTCCTGTCATTGACTTTCAACTTCACCGGATAAGAACGCGGACTAAAAGCAGCACTGAATGTAATGTCTTCAGTTCCGATCTTTACCCCTTTTCCGGCCCCAACCTTATCCTTTACCGATACCTTTGCTTCCGCAGATTTGGTCTTTTTCATCCAGACATCGGTACAATAATAGCCCGGATCAGAAACCGTATCCAGCAGGATTACTTCATTTTCCTCCACCACCATAGAAGACGTCGCAGGTGAAACCGACTTATCCGGGATCGTCATCTTATCGCCTTGTGCCGTAAGTTGTCCGTGTTCCGGTATTTCGACCGTCACGACGATAGGCGGATTCAAAGTAATCACCACATAGATATCATTGTTGATATTCGACACGGTATATACCTTATTGATATCCGGCTTCAATTCTTTATCTCCGGTAAGCATCTTCACGGTAACCATATCTGCCGTAATCCCGGCAATCTTACTAAAATCGACCTTAAACTGATAGGTATGCCCGGGCTCGACATGTGTCGAATCACAATTATCGGCATCCCGGACAGACTTGATGACCACATCGGAAGGTATATCAAAATAAACCTTATAAAAAGTATATTCATTTGCTCCGATATCGATAATATCGACAAAGCGCTTATTTCCCCACAGATCCAAAGCATCACTTCCAAAAATAGTGTCCAAAACATCGTTTATTCCGGCTCCGATACAAGGCGAATCTTTCATCAAACGGAAATCGTTATTCAATGAATCGACAAACAAAGGACTCGCTTTACCGGGTTGCTGAATATAACAATTGACCCCGTTAACACCGTCCCCAACCTGCTTACCCTTATTCCCCCAGATGATCGTATTTTTTAAAGTCGCACCACTTCCCAATTTGACAGCAGCTTCAGAGGCATCCTGCCCCCAAGCCGTCAATCCGCAAAAGATCAATATTCCCCAAAGGGCTACCAGACCAAATCTCTTTATCATAGTTACATACACTTATAAATCAATACGCAAATACAGGCCGTACCATAGCCGGAGCAGTACCTGCCTGTGGGGAAAAAGCACCGATAATATCTCCAACCGAACCATCCCCTTCTTTCCCAAAATTCAATACCCACATATTTCCGATATCGGATGTCTCCGAAGAGCTCCAATAAAAATCTTCCGTAAAATGCGATACAGCCACCCCTTGCTCTTCAAGTACCTGTAATGTCGCTTCAACTTCCGGCAACGCCGTAAACAATGCCGCCAACTGATAACCGGCCGGTAACGCCCAGTTACCGGCAAAAGTCCCGGCTGTATACTCCTTACAATACCGGGCGGCTTCACTAACGGTTGCCCACAAGCGGGTATTCTCATAAGCCGCCGTATCGAAAACGGCATATTCGAAATCTTCCGTTTGTGACGGTCCGTCTCCCCACACTTTCACCTCCTGACTCAAAGCCACGACATACCCCTTCAAAGGAGTATACAAATCACTGTTTATCCAAAAAACAATTCCGACAGCCTCTTTTCCTCCAGGATTTGCCCGATAGGTATCCCGGTCGATGATACTCCCGTCGGCACAATAGATATACCCCGGCCTTATTCCGGTCAGCATCCGGTCAGCCATTGCATTGCCGGCAACCGTACAATTGATGACGTCAACATCTCCGCCATAAATACCGAATCCGTCTTCAGCCCGGTTACTGTGTACCACAGTTCCGATCACCCGGGCATGATCTTCCAGGTATAAACCTCCCCCCTTCCCCTTGCCAACACTTTGAGCAACAGCCCCCAGGCAAGGCAGCAAAACTAAAAAGCACATTATATAATAATATCTTTTACTCATCGCTTCAAAATGAAGTTACCGGTATATATCCCGACACTGACGACCCCTTATTTATTTTTGACAAAGTACCCCATTTAAGCGGATTTGCATATTCAACCGCCCACACATACCGCGTATCCGTCGTTCCCGTACTCATTACCTCTGAAGAACTGCAACAAAGAATATTGATAAACGAAGGATATGCCGGAAATATTTTCTTCCAGGTTCGCTCGAGTAAGGCATATTCCGCTACGAGACACCTCAATTGCCCCAAAGCCGGCAGATACCATTTCCCTTTTTCCTCGGCCCAGCCTCCGCCATCATATTCTAAACACGCCTGTATAGCCGGTACGTACCCCAACCGGCCGCTCGCTTTCACTTTTTGACAATGGCTCCACCCCATCGTATCTTCCACAGCCTCCTTCCAGGTTTCAAACATAGCATCCGTCACCTGAATATCTGCTCCGTCGGTTACGGCCCATTTGCCCATATTTACAATCGGATATTTGCTAACCAGCCATCCTCTGTTTCCCTCCACGGCATCCGGATCGGGATTGATCCAAAACACAATCCCTCTTACCCGGGGCTCATCTGCTGCCGTAAGCTCCTCCATACGTAAAAAAGAACCGTCTCTCAACTGCACATCACCGACCCGGGGATAATAACGTCCCGCATAATTATTCCGGACGATACAGTTTCTTACCGTTCCACCGCTTACAACATATACACCTCCGCCATTTTCACCGGCAGCAATACCTCCACAAATCGTAAATCCATCCAAAATCCCTTCCACCCGGGCAACCCGAAACTTTGCGGTTGCCTGTAAAACAGTCATCTCCGTACCTCCGCTCTGCCTTTCACCGTCAGAACCATATCCCCCTGACACCTCCACACCGGACGGAACAACCAATTCCTCCGTCAAGGCATAAGTCCCCCAACGCACCAAAACCTTCTTCCCTCCGCCGTTTATCGCTTCCTTTATCCCCGCCATCGCATTCTCCCAGCTACTACCGTCCCGGGTGCCGGAACCTCCGGGCACCACATAACGCAACTGTGCTTCCCCCACCGTTACCATAATCAGCAAGCCGATAAACACCAAGCCTATTTTCTTTATCATAGCTTACTTTATTATTTTAATAGTTTTGCCTTCCACCTTTCATCCTGTCTTTACGGATACGTTATATCTCAATAAACAAAAATCGGACGCACATTGTTACGGGTCGTTTTCTCTGCCTCCGTGCTACCGAAGCGACCGTACGCCCCCGTCACAAAATTGACGACACATCCGCTGTTGTGCTCTCCGGCAAGTCCGTCGTTTGAACTCCAATACCAAGCAGCCGTCCTGGACTTGCCCCCTAACATATCAATATCCAACCCCGGATGTACACGTTTCAAAAAACGCAACGAAGCATCCAAAGCCGAAATCTGATTAAAAATACGCCGCAAATACAGATAAGTCGGCAAACACCAGCGGGGTGTACCCTCAACCTGTTTTTCAGCCCGGTAACCGTAACAGATATGTCCGGCCTCGAATTCTCTATACCCTCTGTCAGTATATTCCTGCTCCATCTTCAACGTATTGCCGTAACAAGCCGTATCTTTCAAAAAAGCGACACCTCCCCAATCTTCCAGTTCATACTGCCCGGATATATTCAAAACATTGACAGCTCCCCAGGACCCCTGGAATTCCTGCAAAGCAATCGCGGCCCCTTTCGGATAAACGGCATTGATATCCCCACGCACCCAATACACAATACCGATGGCATCCTGCCGCCCGTCACTCTCATAAGTCACGGTATCCACGATCTCCCCGTTCAAACAATAAATATATCCCGGAGCGACACGGGTCGTATCTACCTTCAGCTTCTCGTTGGCAATCACCGTCGTATTGATTACCCAGGCATTGCCACCGGCAATTCCGAAACCGTCCTGAGCCTGATTTTGATATACAACCGAACCGACACAACTGCCGTCATCGTGCAAATATATACCACCCCCCTTTCCTTGAGCACAAGTATCAACACAAAACCACAGCAACCATATACACCAAAACACCTTCTTCATAATCAAAAACATTTTACGGCATACGCCATTTGCGGCCGAGTAACCGTTGCCACACCTTTACGATCCTCGACGATTACATAAGTCCGTAATGCCGCCTCATTGTAAAAACCGCTCAACTGCCAGCAATTCACCGCATCCGGACGGGAAGAAGAAGTCGGCCAGCTTTTAAACCATAACAAATCGGCCTCATACCAGGAAGCATAAGCAATACTCGGATTCACAATACCAAAATATTTATTCATCACTGCCATATCGGATCCGGACCCGATCTGTATTTTATCCCATACCATTCTAAAAGAATTATCCACCGTATTCCACTCCGTCAATATCCACATGATTTCACCGATAGCCGGCAAATACCAGCCTTCTCCATAATTCCGGCAGGCCCTGGCCAAAGGAAAATCTGTCACATAAGCATTCGTGTTCGATAAAAGCAATTCCGTGTTCGCAGCACCATCCGTATCCGATAATGCCGATTCGACTTCCGGGCAATAAGTACCCTCCACCAAATTCACAAGAAACTCCTCGTTATACTTACATTTATTTTTGACAGCAACCCACGGCTCATTGAACTCTTTTATCGACATCGCCCGGGCCCTCTCACCTACCGGAGCGTCCCGCTTCGGATTTACCCAAAAAACAATTCCCACCACCTCGTCGGCCTGTCCGTACACATATTGGGAAACATCCATAAAATCACCGCTTTTCAACAGAAGATCACCGACCTTCGGCGTACTCCCCGAAGCCTGATTACTCCGAATGATACAATTCACCACCTTTCCACCACTCTCTACAAGAATCCCTCCGCCATTAGCACCCTCTGCACGTCCTCCGGCAACTACAACCTGCTCCAAAACCCCTTTTACAGTCGCAATCCGGCAAGTAGAATCCCCTTGAAAAATAGTTTGTCCGTCCGGATTTCCGCGGCTATCCGACAACATATCCTTCACGCCCGTTCCCTCACGGATATAACCTCCCCTTATCGTCACATTCGCCGGAACAAGCAGTTCTCCTTTCTTTTTTCCCTTTTGGGCCGATATCAAATACTTACCGACAGCCACCCGGATCTCTACCGGTCCGGCTACATCCTTTACCGACTCCAAAGCTTTATATACGGATTCATACGGCAGTGTCTGTGCCCCCGACCAGCTATCATCCCCTCTTTCCGACACATACACAACTTTTTGTGCCGGCAGAATCCCGGCAAACAACACCAACATCAACACATTTAATATACGTTTCATCTCAATACCTCCTTGGGAATTCCCCCTCCTGCTTACCTAAAATACCACTTATTTTTACAAGCATCAGCACGCTTCCATATACGATAAGCCACGCCGATCTCATGGGAAGCACCCCAGTCACGCTTGTTGATATCGTAAGTGTAATTCAGCTCTATCGTATTCCGAAGCAATATTCCCATATGAACAGACGGGTTCTCCAACTTACGGAGTGATCCGCCGATCCACACCATATCCTCATACCATAACACGGCATTGATATCCACACCCGTTCCCGAATAGCCGTCATTTTTATACATCACCGAAGGAACAAAAGCAAAACGGCTGAAATATAGCTGCCACCCGGCTGTCGCATATATGTTATTGTATCTTTCCTTATTGTCCTCATCATAAGGATCCTTCATATACCGGGAAAGGGATCCACCTACAAAAGGCCCTGTAGAATAGAGCCATATTCCGGCTTCAACCAAAGGCGTCGCTTCATTCCGCTTACCGACTTTTAACAAAGGATCATCAACATCTCCCACATATTCATCCCCGATCTTCATCGTCGACATCGATACTCCGGCTCCCACACCGGCAGACAATGTCCAATAAGGACTCAAAGGCACATGGCAGGCATAACTGAGCGTAACATCCGTATAAGTAAAGATATTAAGCTTGTCATAAGTCACTTTTGCCCCCACCCCATGCTTGATCCGCCGGTAATTGTAATCCAAATGACCTTTTTCTACCCGGTATCTTTTATCAAAATCAGAATAACGCAACACCTGATCCTTATCTTTCGCCAAATTCGTATTGAAAGTAAACAGGATAGAGGTCGGAGAGTTTTTGATATTCGTCCACTGACGGCTATAAGATAGCCGGACGTCCATATAATCATTCACCCCCGCAACCGCCGGATTCATTAAATAATTGTTCAGAAAATACTGACGGGAAAATAACTCATTCTGAGCATCCGCATAGGACGCCATAAGTAAAAACAATAGGCTTATATACCACTTTTTTTTCATCAGACTCACGATTAGAAGCACAAACAACGTTTTATCGCCTTTGCCTCCCGACAAAACAGCACACAACGCCCTACTTAACATATATATTATACATCTACTTTAATTAGGCAAAAGTAATAATAAATCTATTAAACGAATCCTAATTTTATAATAAAAACAGGCATTTTTGATAATTTTAACACACTTTTTTAACCATTCCTTTTTACAACTGCACCGACCGAAAATTTCAGACTTTCAGCCGAAAGCGAAATACATTTAAGCAAGGCCCCGGAAACGGTCATGGATTTACGATCCGGGAAGGCCACATAAGCCAATCCGGAAAAAGAATTTCGCAAACATTATTACCGTTTCTTTCGTTTGAAAAGAAAAATTTACAAGCTGAAAAATATAGATTTTAACTGTAAACTTACGATTTTGAGATTAAAAAAATCTAACGAAGAAACAGCCCGACAAACAATTTAAAATTTAAAATCTAAAATTTACAATTTATATGTACATTTGTATCCAAATTATAGTTCAAAGTCAAAGGTAAAAATGACATGTAGCCTGCTGACCTAAAACAAGTAACTAACTTAATATTACAAAAACATGTTACCTAAATTTCTTATTGCTGACAATTCCCAGGAAGCTCTCGATCTGGTATATGTTGTACATACGGAGAGTCCACGGTGTATTATTCAATGTGACTTAGACGGTTTTTACAGCAATCAGCGTATTTATTGGATTGACGAAGAGCCGCTTTCACAAGACGATATCGATTCGTTAATGGAAGAAGCTGAAAATTTTTACGAGAAAGAACTCGATAACCAGGAAGAAGTTTACGATGAAGAAGAGGAGTAGGGTTAACATTTGAAAATTTGATTTAAAATGAAGGAAAATAAAGTTATCTACACGAAAGAAGACCTCAAAGATTTTAAGCATCGGGGTATCAAGCAGGAACAGGTAAACCAACAACTTGAAAATTTCAAGAAAGGTTTCGGTTATGTCCGGCTGTCCGAACCGGCTGTAATCGGGAATGGCATCAAAATCATTCCGGCCGAAGAAGAAAATTACCTGATCGATCTCTATGAAAAAGGGAGCCAGAAAGCAGATGTTATAAAAATGGTTCCAGCTTCCGGTTCCGCTTCCCGAATGTTCAAAACATTATTTTCCTTTATGGAAACATACAAAGGTGATACGGAAGAATTTCTGAAATTCGTACAAGATAAAGCCCCCAACAGCATGCATGAATTTTTCCTGCATCTGAATGAATTTCCATTTTATGAACATTTAAAAAGTATCATGTGGAAAGACAGCAGAGATCTCGAAAAAATGCTGGAAAAAAGGGAATACAAGGAAATTCTGGAATATATCCTTACAGATAAAGGCCTGAACTACGGCAACACCCCGAAAGGACTGGTTGACTTTCATGTATACCGCGACTTCGTCCGCACTCCTTTTGACGAACATCTGGTAGAGGCAGCTTTATATTGCAAAAACGGAAAAGATGCCAATCTGCATTTTACGGTATCAGAAGAGTATCTTCCCCGGTTCAAGGAGCGTTTGAGAAAAGTAACGAAAGTATTTGAAAAAATGTTCGATGTAAAATATAAGGTTACTTTTTCAATTCAAAAACCGTCTACAGATACTGTTAGTGTCGACGAAAAGGGAGAACTTGTCAGGGATGAAAACGGACAAATCCTTTTCCGTCCGGGCGGTCACGGTGCTTTAATTCACAATTTAGACGATATCAAAGGCGATATTATTTTTATTAAAAACATCGACAACGTTATTCCCGACCGAAGCAAAGCCGATACGGTCAAATACAAAAAGTTATTGGCCGGTATGTTGTTCGAAATACAAAGTAAAATCTTTGAACAACTGGACTTATTGGATAAACGCGGCCTTACCGACGAAAAACTCGATGAGATTGAAAAATTCATTGAAGAAAATACCGGATATAAAAAACCGGCCGATCTTACCTTTCCGGATCGTAAAAAACGGATTCGTTTTTTAAAAAGCTTATTGGATCGCCCGATCCGGGTATGCGGTATGGTGAAAAATGAAGGCGAACCGGGAGGCGGTCCGTTCTGGGTAAAAGCCGAAGACGGCAGCCAACGGTTAATGATCATCGAATCCGCTCAAATTGACCTGAAAGACAAAGAGCAGAAAAAAATATTCGAACATGCCACACATTTTAATCCCGTAGATTTGGTTTGCGGAACCCGCAATCACAAAGGCAAGCAATTCGATCTCACAGATTTTATCGACTACAATCAAGGGTTTATTACGACCAAATCCTACAAAGGAAAAGACATCCGTGTACAGGAATTACCCGGACTGTGGAACGGTGCCATGGGAAATTGGATATCCATTTTCGTGGAAGTACCGTTGAGTACCTTTACTCCGGTAAAAACCGTATTCGATTTGCGCCGGACGGAACACCGGAATGTATTTTTCAAATGCTGAACATCAATATTATTGATTTACGGTTTTTATTAGGAAAAGAATGATAGCAGCCGAAGTTATTTTATCATGATGAACCTGGATTCTGAGGTTTTATATTTTACAATTTACTACTGAAATAATAAAATCACCGGTCAAAAATCGTAAATCTAAAATCAAAAATCGTAATCAAACGTGGAGAAAAAAAGAAATTACCTTTTACTCGTATTAAAAGGGTGTTGTATGGGGGCGGCAGATGTCGTTCCCGGAGTGTCCGGAGGAACCATCGCATTCATTACCGGTATTTACGAAGAACTGATCAACTCAATCAAAAGCATCGATTGGACAGCCATAAAATTGCTGTTCAGTCTGAAAATCAATGCTTTTTGGCGAAAAATAAACGGCAGTTTTTTATTCTCTGTACTCTGTGGCATTGGTATTTCTATTTTCTCTCTGGCCCGTCTGATGACCTATTTGCTAAAGTACCACCCCATTGAAATCTGGTCTTTCTTTTTCGGTTTGATTATCGCCTCCTCTTTTTTGGTTGCAAAGGAAATCCGGAAATGGGATATCTTTACGGTAATATCCCTGATCGCCGGGGGAATTGCTGCATATACGATCACAGTACTTAGCCCGGCATCCACACCACAAACCTGGTGGTTTATCATGCTCTCCGGCGCAATTGCCATATGTGCTATGATTTTACCCGGAATTTCAGGTGCTTTTATACTGTTGCTGATGGGGCAATATGCCTACATCATGGCAGCCGTCAGTAACCTGAATCTCAGCATCATATCTGTATTTGCCATTGGAGCCATTATCGGTATTATTTCGTTCTCTCATATTTTATCCTGGTTACTGAAAAACTACCACAGCTTGACTGTTGCGATGCTTACCGGATTTATGGTCGGCTCGCTGAACAAAGTGTGGCCCTGGAAAATCACCTTGGAGACCTATGTCGACCAACACGGCGTAAGACAAGCTCTGACAGAACAAAATGTACTGCCCCGAAGCATAGAAGGTGATCCGTTGGTAGCACAAGCGATAATAATGTGTCTGGCCGGATTCTTTTTAATCTGGGGCGTTGAGAAAATCGGGAAAAAAATGAGCCGGAAAAACTAAAATGGAATTTACAGAATAGCGAAATCTGAAAACGAACAAACAAAACACATACATTCATGTATCTTTATGGTCTGGTCGGTTTCCCTTTGGGACATTCTTTCTCTCAAAAATATTTCACAGAGAAATTCGAAAAAGAAAAAATAAAAGCTTTTTATCGGAATTTCGAACTGGAAAATATCGCTGCGCTGAACGACATCATTCTTCAAAACCCGGAATTGCAAGGCTTCAATGTCACCATCCCCCACAAACAAACCATCCTCCCATACCTAGACGAACTGAATGGGGCTGCCCGGGAAATCGGAGCCGTCAATTGCGTGAAAATCGTACGGGAGGACAACTGTATCCGCTTAACCGGTTACAATACTGATACGGAAGGATTCCGCTTATCTCTGTCTGATTTTATCCCGCCAACAGTTACCCGGGCTTTAATACTCGGCAATGGCGGAGCTGCCCAAGCCGTCCGCTACACATTAAAAAAGCTGGGCATATCTTCTTTAACCGTATCCCGCAACCCACAGGGAGAAAATGAGATCGGATATGCAGACGTACACCGGTATTTACCGACACATTTTCTGATTGTAAATACAACTCCGCTCGGCACCTGGCCCGACACGGCGACCTGTCCTTCCATCCCCTATGAGCAATTGACACCTGCCCATTATCTGTTCGACCTGGTTTATAATCCGGATATCACCCTTTTCATGCAACAGGGACTCCAGGCTGGAGCTCATGTCCGCAACGGACTCGGCATGTTGATCGGACAAGCCGAAGCCGCCTGGAAAATTTGGAACAATCGATAAATACATTATCCACCGGATTCCATACACCATTTCGCCAAATCCACAGACCGGTATAACCGCAATAAATCCAAAACTTATCCGCAAAATCCATGAGGCAAATCAAAAATCGTAAATCATAAATCATAAATCATAAATCGTAAATACGCTCTCCCTCCTCTCAACCTCTGTTTTTCAATTTAAAATCTAAAATCCAAAATCTAAAATTACACAACAAGTACGTCCCAGTGTGTAAATTTTAGCTTGAACAGTTCCGGTCAGACTGAAATTTATCTGAAACTTCGAATTTCTAAATTTCCAGATTTTTAAATCTCATCTTTTCTTTTTATCTTCGCAAACGTTATCGGATAAAAAATCTATGTACCGACCGTCTGAATATTATTTTGTTTTAGCTTACATCATGGGCACCCTGAAATTCCACTGGGGGCTATAATTTTTTTTGCTACAATTTTACCGGATACAAAGCCGGCATCAACCGTCATGTTCTTTCGTATATCCGGCTTTCCATAACAGAATTCAATTATTGACGATTATAAAACCCAAACAATTATGCAAAGACAGCTACTATTAGGTGTTGAAGCTATTGCCCAAGGTGCAATAGACAGCGGGATATCGGGCGTTTATGCTTACCCCGGCACCCCTTCGACTGAAATTACCGAATATATTCAAACTTCCAAAGAAGCCATTGCCCGTAACATCCACAGAGCTTGGGCTGCAAATGAAAAAACGGCCATGGAATCGGCATTAGGAATGTCGTATGCCGGGAAACGAGCCTTGGTATGCATGAAACACGTAGGGATGAACGTGGCAGCCGATTGTTTTATGAATGCAGCCGTCACAGGGGCAAACGGCGGTCTGCTTATAATAGCAGCAGACGACCCATCAATGCACTCTTCCCAAAACGAACAGGATTCACGGGCATACGGAAAATTTGCCTTAATACCGACCCTGGAACCCTCCAATCAGCAGGAAGCCTATGAAATGACCCGTTACGGCTTTGCTCTCTCGGAAACCGTCGGCAGTCCGGTATTGCTGCGTATTACAACGCGCTTAGCACACTCCCGGGCCGGTGTTACGCCATCTGACGGGCTTCCGGAAAACCATTTGCATCTCCCGGAAAACAAACGCCAATTTGTATTATTACCGGCCATTGCAAGAAAAAGATACAAGCTGTTATTGGAAAAACAAGCCGATTTTGTCAGAGCTTCCGAGCAATCACCATTCAACCAATACCTGGACGGTGAAGATAAATCACTGGGGATTATTGCCTGCGGTATCGCATACAACTACCTGATGGAAAACTTCAACGGTAAATGCCAATACCCTGTTGTTAAAATCAGTCAATATCCGCTACCCCGCAAAATGATCAAACGTCTGCTCCGGGAATGCAAGCAGATATTGGTGTTGGAAGAAGGTTATCCGATAGTCGAGGAAATGCTGAAAGGCTATCCCGGCCTGGAAAATATTATGGGCCGTCTGGACGGAACCCTTCCCCGCGACGGAGAACTGAATCCCGATTTAGTAGCGAAAGCACTTTGCTTCCCGACGACCGAAGGTGCTCCGGTACCGGAAATTGTAACGCCACGCCCTCCGGCCCTCTGTACCGGATGCAGCCACCGGGATGTTTATAAAGCATTGAACGAAGTCATCTCCACATACGGAGAAGGACGTGTATTTTCAGACATCGGTTGCTATACCCTGGGAGCACTTCCTCCCTTCGAATCCATCAACAGTTGCGTAGATATGGGCGCTTCCATTACGATGGCAAAAGGTGCTTGCGATGCGGGACTGTTTCCAACGGTAGCCGTCATCGGCGACTCCACGTTCACTCATTCGGGCATGACCGGCTTATTGGATGCCGTCAATGAAAAAACACCGATTACAGTCATCATCTCCGATAACGAATCGATTTCAATGACCGGCGGGCAGGAATCTTCCGCTTTAGGCAGAATAGAGTCGATCTGTAAAGGCATCGGAGTCGAACCCGAGCATATCCGCGTTCTTCTTCCGGTTCCTAAAAACCACGAAGAGTTGTGTAAAATTATCCGTGAGGAACTGGAATACAAAGGTGTATCGGTAATTATTCCCCGCAGGGTTTGCATACAGAAAGCTGCAAGAGACAGTAAAAAGAAATAATCAATGTTTCATCACCGGTTTGTATCATACTGCATTGAAACAAACCACACATAAATCGTAACTCATGAAAACAGACATTATATTAGCAGGAGTCGGTGGGCAAGGCATCTTGTCCATCGCCGCAGCCTTAGGATCGGCAGCCCTGACAAACAATCTATATATGAAGCAAGCCGAAACCCACGGCATGAGCCAGCGGGGAGGAGATGTACAATCCTTTATGCGCATTTCAGACCAACCCATTTTTTCCGATCTGATTGCTAAAGGAACCGCTGACATCATCCTATCGGTAGAACCCATGGAAGCTCTTCGCTATCTTCCCTATTTGCGCCGGGGAGGATATGTGGTAACGAATTCCACTCCCTTCATCAATATTCCGAACTACCCGGATACCGGGTTATTGATGGAGACGTTGAAGGCATTACCTCATCAGGTCATTATCGATGCCGATACCCTTGCAAAAGAATCAGCCGGGAATGTCCGGGCTGGCAATTTTGTCATGTTAGGCGCCGCCTCTCCTTTTATCGAAATTCCGTTTGAATACCTCGAAGAAGGCATTCGCGCCATTTTTGCACGTAAAGGTGAAGATATCGTCGAAATGAATTTAAAAGCCTTGCGGGCCGGAAGGGAATTTGCCCAAAACTACCGGTAATAGAAAAACAAAACAGCCGGCTGAAAAAAATATCAGCCGGCTGTTTTCATACACCTCATCCCCTTCTCTCAGAATCTTTTTCCCCTTTCCTTTTTATTTTTTACCTTTATTGTATTATCTTTACCCGTCAAAAACATCAATATATTTTATTGATTTTTTGTAAAATAAGTCCGTAGGCTTATTTACTATTTTCGCAGACTCTTTGTGTACAGACACTTAAAATATTGAAATATACAATTAATTTTGAACAATTAGTTAAAATATTAATCCAAAGAATCTTTCGGGTCGGTTGTACCGGCCAGGAAGATGATAACTTAAATAAATTAACATGAAAGGACTGAAAATTGTTGTTCTTGCGAAGCAGGTTCCCGACACGAGAAATGTGGGAAAAGATGCAATGAAAGCCGACGGAACTGTAAACAGGGCAGCTTTACCTGCTATTTTTAACCCTGAAGACCTGAACGCTCTGGAGCAGGCATTAAGATTAAAAGATAAAATTGAAGGGACAACCGTACACATTTTAACGATGGGTCCGGGCCGGGCCGCTGAAATTATCCGGGAAGCCATGTTCCGCGGAGCAGACGGAGGCTTTTTGTTGTCCGACCGGGCTTTTGCCGGTTCGGATACTTTGGCAACCTCCTATGCGCTGGCTTGCGCCTTACAAAATTTAAAAACCGATTTACTGATTTGCGGCCGTCAGGCTATCGACGGCGATACCGCACAGGTAGGTCCCCAGGTAGCAGAAAAATTAGGAATTCCGCAAGTTACCTATGCAGAAGAAATTCTTGAATGTAACGATCAGAAAATAACGATCAAACGCCGTCTCGAAAGAGGCATTGAAGTCGTTGAGAGTCCTATGCCCTGTGTCGTTACAGTCAATGGCTCGGCTGCCCCTTGCCGTCCCCGTAATGCACGTTACGTCATGAAATACAAATATGCCCGTGCCACACAGGAAATGCAGGACGCGGATGAAGACTATATCAATTTACTGCACGAGCGTCCTTATCTGAAAATTACCGAATGGAGTGTAAACGACATCAAATGCGAATCCCAGGAACTGGGCTTAAGTGGTTCTCCCACAAAAGTAAAAAACATCGAGAGTGTCGTATTCCAGGCTAAAGAAGCCAAAGTACTGGAACCCAGCGACGAAGCCATCGATGCTATGATGAAAGAATTAATTACAAACCACACCATTGGCTAATTTACGATTTATGATTTACGATTGCTATAAGCAACGGAATCAAAAATCTTCAATCAAAAATCAAAAATGAAATTATGAACAGCGTATTTGTATATTGCGAAATAGAAGAGGGTGTTGTAGCAGACGTAAGTCTTGAGCTGCTGACGAAAGGACGTACCCTCGCCACGGAGCTCGGGGTAAAGCTTGAAGCCATCGTATTAGGCAGTGACCTGAAAGGAGTTGAAAAACAAGTATTTCCTTATGGAGTAGATACCCTTTGGGTAGGAGACGACAAACGTTTATATCCGTACACGACTCTTCCCCACACCTCTATCCTGGTTAATTTATTCAAGCAGGAAAAACCCCAGATTGCTTTTATGGGAGCCTCAAGCATAGGACGTGACCTCGGACCCCGCGTTTCTTCTGCACTGCACAGCGGTCTTACTGCCGATTGTACCAGTCTGGAAATCGGAGACTACGAAGACAAAAAAAATGATAAAATATACCATAACCTGCTGTACCAAATCCGGCCGGCTTTCGGAGGTAACATTGTAGCCACCATTGTCAATCCGGATTGCCGTCCGCAAATGGCGACAGTACGGGAAGGTGTTATGAAAAAAGAAATTTTCGATGCCAATCACAAAGGAGAGATAAAGACAATCGATGTCAATAAATTTACCGCTCCGGAAGACTTCGTAATCCATGTCATCGAACGCCACATGGAAAAATCGAAGGTAAACCTGAAAGCAGCTCCGATCATCGTTGCCGGAGGATACGGTGTAGGATCGAAAGAGAACTTCCAGTTATTACACGAACTGGCCGGTGTACTGGGCGGAGAAGTAGGGGCTTCCCGGGCTGCTGTCGATGCCGGTTTCTGTGAGCACGAGCGTCAGATCGGTCAGACGGGTACCACCGTTCGTCCGAAATTGTATATTGCCTGCGGTATCTCCGGACAAATCCAGCATACTGCCGGTATGGAAGAATCGGCTATGGTTATCGCCATCAATACCGATAACAACGCCCCGATCAATAAGTTTGCCGACTATGTCATCACCGGAGACCTGAATGTCATCATTCCGAAGATGATACAGTATTATAAGAAGAACAGCAAGTAAATAATTTTTGATTTACGATTTTTGATTTACGATTAACGAAGTGAGTTGAAATCAAAAATCTAAAATCATAAATCTAAAATAAAGTAAGTATGGCTAATTTTTATACAGATAACGAAGATATAAAATTTCATCTCGGACACCCGTTGATGGAAAAAATTGTAGCATTAAAAGAGCGTAACTATACGGAAGCACAGGAATTTGAAAGTGCTCCGCGTGATTTCGAAGATGCTATTGACAACTACGACAAAGTATTGGAAATTGTCGGAGAAATTTGCGGAGATGTCGTAGCGGTAAATGCAGAATCAGTAGACGCAGAAGGTCCGCAGGTGGTAGACGGTCATGTACAGTATGCTGCCGGTACACAACAAAACATCGATGTAATCAACCAAGCCGGATTGAACGGGATCTCACTGCCGCGGAAATACAACGGATTAAACTTCCCGATCACTCCGTTTATCATGGCAGCGGAAATTGTAGCCCGCGCCGATGCCGGATTGCAAAATATATGGGGATTGCAGGACTGTGCCGAAACAATCAACGAATTTGCGAACGAGGAGCAAAAAGCGAAATACCTGCCCCGCGTTTGTGAAGGTGAAACCTGTGCCATGGACCTGACAGAACCGGATGCCGGTTCCGATTTGCAAGCCGTACAACTGAAAGCAACCTACAATGAAAAAGACGGCCAGTGGTATTTGAACGGAGTAAAACGTTTTATTACCAACGGAGACGGACATATTTCACTGGTGCTGGCCCGCTCGGAAGAAGGCACAAACGACGGACGCGGTCTGTCCATGTTTATCTACGACCGCAATAACAATGCCGTTACCGTGCGCCGTATCGAAAACAAATTGGGAATCAAAGGCTCTCCGACCTGTGAATTGGTATTCAAAAATGCACCGGCCGAATTAGTCGGTGAACGGAAAATGGGATTGATCAAATACGTTATGGCATTGATGAATGCTGCACGTCTGGGTATCGGCGGCCAGTCTGTCGGTATTGCTGAAGCCGCTTACCGTGAAGGCCTGAAATACGCGCAAGAACGGAAGCAGTTCGGTAAAGCCATCATTGAATTCCCGGCCATCTATGAAATGCTGTCCAATATGGAAGCCAAGCTACACGGTATCCGTTCCATACTTTATGAAACAGCACGCTTTGTCGACATGTACAAAACCTACTACCACATTTCCAAAGAAAGAACATTGGAAAAAGACGAGCGTAACGAAATGAAAGAATATCAGAAAATGGCTGATATCTATACCCCGTTGCAGAAATTGTTCGCCAGCGAATATGCCAATGAAATCACCTATGACGCATTACAGATTCACGGTGGTTCCGGATTTATGAAAGATTATCCCATTCAGCGGTATGTGCGTGATGCCCGTATTACCAATATCTACGAAGGGACTTCGCAATTACAGGTTGTAGCTGCGATTCGCGGTGTAACTACCGGACAATATGCCAAATACATTCATGAAGTGTATGAAAAAATGGCCATCAAACCGGAACACGAATATTTGCGTGAAACCCTGAAATGCATGACCGGTCAATTGGAAACCTGCACAGCTAAGGTAGCGGAAGCCGGAAACACGGAATATACGGATTTCCACGCACGCCGATTGGTCGAAATCGCCGGATATACAATCATCGGCTACTTGTTATTACAAGACGCCCAACGCTGTGAGAAGTTCCAGAAATCTGCCGAAATCTTTATCAATTACGGACAGGCTAAAGTGGCTGCTCATGCAGGATTTATCCATAATTTCGATCCAGATAAACTGGGTATATACAAAAAGTAAAAAAACGCCCTGCGGGGCGTTTTTTTTTATAAAACATTCAAAAGCAAACATCTAAAATTTTTATTTCTTCCTCCCCAAAAGCATTCGTTTAAAATTTCAGATTATCCCCACAATCTTCTCCTGCAAAAAAGAGGAATCATAAATCTACAATTAAAATATGGCTTTTAAAAAAACGTTAAAATAATTTTTGGAGATCATTTGTGTGTAAAATAAATTATTTTTACAAAGTGTAGCAATTATAATTTTAAATATAATATTATGAACCTATTTCGAACATTAATCACAGTTGCAGTCGTGTGTCTGGCATCCTGGACTGCCATGGCTCAGGAAAATGCATTATGGATGCGTTATCCGGCTATTTCTCCGGATGGAAAAACAATCGCATTTAATTACAAAGGAGACGTTTACCTCGTAGGCAGCGAAGGCGGACGTGCCACTCAATTGACAACAAACCCGGCTTATGACGGTTATCCCGTATGGTCTCCGGACAGCAAAACTATCGCGTTCGCTTCCGACAGGGCCGGTAGTATGGACGTATATACCGTACCCGTAACAGGAGGTTCTCCAACCCGCCTGACCTGGAACTCGGCTTCCGAAACTCCGGTTGCATTTACCCCGGACGGCAAGAAAATACTGTATCGTGCCAACTTCCTGCCGGATGCACAATATACCCAATTTCCGAGCGGCAGCCAAATCTATGCCGTATCTGTAAAGGGCGGAAGACCGGAACAATTTCTGACTTTCGATGTATACGATATACAATTCAATAAGGCCGGAGATAAAATCATCTATCATGATTATAAAGGATATGAGGACAACTGGCGTAAGCACCATACCTCTTCCGTTACACGCGACATCTGGTTACACGACTTAAAAACCGGTAAATTTACAAACATAACCGACAAAGAAGTAGAAGATCGTAGCCCGGTATTCAGCGATGACGAGCAAAGCATTTATTTCCTAAGCGAGCGCTTCGGAGACTTCAATGTATGCAAACTGGCATTGAACAATCCGACCGAAGTCAAACAAATCACGAAGCATTCGAAACACCCGGTACGCTTTTTATCCAAAGCAAACGACGGTACTCTCTGTTACTTTTTCAATGGAGAAATCTATACCTTAAAAGATGGCCAGCAACCTAAAAAACTGAATATACAAGTTGTTACCGACCAGTTGGAAGCAGAATCCAGATTGAATAATCTGCCTTACGGAGCCCGTGAAATGGCATTATCGCCCAATGGTAAAGAAGTTGCTTTTATCGTGAGAGGAGATGTTTTCGTTACCTCTGTTGAATATCCGACAACCAAACGTATCACAAACACAGCCAGCCAGGAACGCTCCGTAAGCTTCTCTCCGGATGGCCGTACATTGGTATATGCAGCCGAACGGGATGGCAACTGGAATATATACACGGCTTCCCTGACCGACAGCACGGACAAATTATTTACGTATGCTAAAGATATCAAGGAAGAACAGATTACGAAAGGCAAAGACGCTTGTTTCGAACCGGCATTCTCTCCGGACGGAAAAGAAATCGCTTATCTGGAAAACCGGACGACCCTAAAAGTAATCAACCTGAAAAGTAAAAAATCCCGGACAGTACTCGACGGGAAATACAACTACTCTTATTCCGACGGCGATCAATGGTACCAATGGTCTCCGGACGGCAAATGGATACTGGCCAATTATTTCGAAAAAGGAGGCTGGCAAAACAGAGATGTTGCCTTGGTAAAAGCCGACGGTAGCGGGGAAATCCACAACCTGACCAATAGCGGATATTCGGATGCCAGTCCCAAATGGATGATGGACGGCAAAGCAATCATCTGGTTCTCGGACAGAGCCGGTTACCGCAGCCACGGTAGTTGGGGTGCCTACTATGACGTGTATGCCCTGTTCCTCGACCCGGAAGCTTACGATGACTTCAAAATGAGTAAGGAAGAAGCAGCCCTGGCCAAAGAAGAAAAAGCCCTCCAAAAGAAAGAAGAAGAAAAGAATAAAAAAGACGACAAAAAAGGGAAAAAAGACGATAAAAAGGAAGACAAGAAAGACAGCAAAAAAGAGGAGGTCAAATTACCCGAGCTTAAAATGAACCTGGATAACCTGGAAGATCGCATTGTACGCCTGACGATCAATTCTTCCAATCTGGGAGATGCCGTGCTGACAAAAGACGCAACCAAATTATACTACCTGACCAGCTTCGAAGGCGGATACGATTTGTGGGTTCGCGACTTCAAAGAAGGCAGCACCAAAATATTGGCCAAGCTGAACAAATGGGGCGGTTCTCTGGAAATGGACAAGGAAGGTAAAAACCTTTATATGTTATCCGGCGGACAGATCAGCAAAATAAACATCAGCAACGGACAAAGCAAACCGGTCACCTACAATGCCGAATTCGAACTGAAAAAACCCCAGGAAAGAGAATACATTTTCAATCACGCATGGCAACAAGTTGTTGATAAATTCTATGATCCGGCACTTCACAATGTAGACTGGAATTTCTACAAAAAAGAATATGCCCGCTTTTTACCGCATATCAACAACAACTATGATTTTGCAGAAGCTTTAGGCGAATTATTGGGAGAATTGAATGCCTCACATACCGGCGCCCGCTATTATGCCTATGGTAATGCACCTCAGACAGCCGTTTTGGGAGCATTCTACGATCCGACATATAAAGGCGACGGTTTGAAGATCAAGGAAGTGATCGAAAAAGGTCCGCTGACTAAAGCCGAAACCAAAATCAAAGCCGGAGTCGTGATCGAGGAAATCAACAATCAACCGATCAAAGCCGGTGAAGACTATTTCAAATTATTTGAAAACTTAACAAACAAAAGAGTATATCTGAAACTTTACGATCCTGATACCAAAAAACACTGGCACGAATATGTAAAACCGATTTCTGCCGGTGCAGAAAAAGGATTGCTTTATGACAGATGGGTAAAACAACGGAAAGAACTTGTTGAGAAATTATCCGGAGGTAAAATTGGATATGTACATATCAAAGGCATGAACAGTGCAAGTTTCCGGGAAGTTTATTCCGAAGTTTTCGGACGTTACCGGAATAAGGAGGCCATCATTTTAGATACCCGCTTTAACGGTGGCGGCTGGTTACACGAAGACCTGGTAAACATGCTCAGCGGAAAGAAATTTGCTGAATTTGTTCCCCGCGGTCAATATATCGGTCAGGATCCGTTCGCACAATGGACGAAACCGTCAGCCGTTATCATGAGCGAAAGCAATTACAGTAATGCACACGGTTTCCCCTGGGTATACAAAGAATTGAAACTCGGTAAGCTGGTCGGAATGCCGGTTCCGGGCACGATGACCGCCGTTTGGTGGGAAACCCAGCAAGACCCGACACTTGTATTCGGTATTCCGGAAGTCGGAATGAAAGACAACCAGGGACGTTTCCTGGAAAATCTGCAATTGGAACCGGATATCCGTGTTAACAATGACCCGGCTTCTGCCATTCAGGGACGTGACCTGCAATTGGAAGCAACAGTCAAATCACTGTTAGAAGAGATCAAATAAAAAATCAGACTAATTGTAAAAATTATAAATCGGATTACGCGGCTAAAGCCGCATAATCCGATTTTTTTTAAAAAAGAAATACACCTGCTTTCTCGCAAGCCTGCCGCACTTCATCCGGCCACAAGCCTGCCTGCACTTCTCCGATATGGCATTTCTGCAACAACAACATGCACAAGCGGGATTGCCCGATCCCTCCTCCCATTGTCTGGGGCAAACTTCCCTCCAACAATAAAGAATGAAAAAACAATTTTTTCCGTTCTTCACATCCCCGGATTTCCAATTGCCTTTCCAAAGCTTCCGGATTGACCCGTATCCCCATCGATGATATTTCAAAAGCCGACTGCAACACCGGGTTCCAAACCAATATATCTCCGTTCAAACCGGGTAAACCGTTCTCCAGCGTCGACCAATCGTCGTAATCCGGAGAGCGGTCGTCATGTATCGTTCCATCGCTTAAAGCCCCCCCGATTCCACAGATAAAGACAGCCCCGTATTCCTTTGTAATAGCTTGCTCCCGCTGTTTCGGCGTTGCTTCCGGATAACGCTTCCGCAGTTCTTCCGCATGTATAAATGTGATCTGCTCCGGTAAAAAAGGAATCAGCACAGGAAATTGTTCGCTCAACAAAAATTCCGTCCGTTTCAAAGCAGCATATATCCGGCGTACACAAGTATATAAACGTTCCACCGTACGCTCCTCCGGAGTAATGACCTTTTCCCAGTCCCATTGATCGACATAAACGGAATGGATATTACTGACAGCTTCATCCGGCCGTAACGCATTCATATCCGTATAAATACCCAAACCGGGGGAAATGTGGTGCCGCCACAAAGCATACCGTTTCCATTTGGCCAAAGACTGTACAATCTCTGCTTTTTTACCTCCCAACATGCGGGCCTGAAAGCTGACAGGAGCCTCCGAACCATTTAAATTGTCATTCAGACCTTTTCCAGAAGGAACCGCCAAAGGCGCTGTAATACGCCGCAATTTCAATTCCGCAGCCAAAGCCAGTTGAAAAGTGTCCTTTACAAATTTAATAGCATGTTCCGTTTGCCAAACGTCGAGCTGAGAGCAATAATCCTGTGGTAAAAATAATTGTTTCATGTGTTTTATCGGTTTAAAGCCAGAAACCGGAAAAATAAAATACAAATTGTAGATTTACGATTTTAGATTAAAAAAGCTGATAACGAATCAGGTTACCGGGTAATTTAAAATTTACCATCTAAAATTTACAATTCAGACGAATCTTTTTATTGCAGATTTATGATTTACGACTCCTCTTTTTTGCAGGAAAGGATTGTAAGTCCAATCTAAAATCGTAAATCTGAAATCATAAATCCGTCTTGCTGTTCTTTTAACTTCCGAATCTGACTTTCATTACAAAAAAAAGCCTTCCCGAAAAAAGGAAGGCTATATAAAATTATATATCAAAATACACTGCTATCGATAATAACCTCCCCCTTGCAATCGATTATAATTATAATTGCAATTATTAAAAAGAAGATTATTATTCAGATTTCTCATGGTCGTTCCACTGTTTCGGAACAAAAATAGAAGATAATCGCAAATAAAAAAAGAAGATTCCAAAAAAATATTTTTAGCCTTCGGGATTCGGGCGAAAAGGACTATCTTTAACATGCTAAAGCCAACGATTTAATTGTAGATTTCAGATTTACGATTTTAGATAAAAAAATCTGATAACGAATCAGGTTCCGGGCAATTTAAAATTTACAATCTAAAATTACAATTTATATGAACGATACATCTAAAACGCCAAAAAAATGATATCCAAACACATACACGTTATCACATTATTCACACTTCTCTCACTGCTTCTGTTTTCCTGCAAAGAGAAAAAACAAGACAGACATATCGTTACGGTAAGCATCCTTCCTCAAAAATACTTTGTAGAAAGAATTGCCGGCGACTACTTGCAAGTAAATGTCATGGTTCCCCCCGGAATGAATCCGGCAACCTGCGATTTGAATACCGGACAACTGAAAAAGTTATACGATAGCGACTTATGTTTTGCCATCGGCTATCTTCCCTTTGAAACCACCCACCTTTATCCGGCACTCTCAAATCGTCCCGATATCCCACTTATCCGGCATTCAGACTCATTGCAACTGATCGCAGGAAGCTGCAATCACGATCACCACGATCACACACACGAAGGCGGCGTAGATCCTCATGTATGGCTCTCTCCGCACTATGCAAAATCTATCGGGAGAGATATTTACCGTACATTATCCGAAAAATACCCCGAAAAACAGCAAGAATTTTTAGCCAACTACAAATTACTTGAACAGGACATCGACAAAATTGCGCATTCAGCCGATAGCATACTGTCAGAAAAAAAACACAAAACTTTTCTGATTTACCACCCGGCACTGACCTATTTTGCCCATGACTACAACATGGAACAGATCTCGATCGAGCATGAAGGGAAAGAACCGGATCCCAGGCACCTGAAAGAAATCATGGATACGGCAAAAGAAAAAGACATTCATGTCATTTTTATTCAAAATCAATTCGATATCAGCAACGCCCAATCGATAGCCAAAGCCATCGGAACCGATATCATCCCGATCGATCCGCTAAACGAAGACTGGCTTGCTGAAATGCAAAAATTACTGCAAATTTTTCAGGAAAAACTAAACTAGATTCAGTATACATTCATTCCATTTTTTCCCAAAAAATAGAAATTGATTTGCGCGTATAATCCAAAACCGTAAATCCGAATTTACAATTAAAACAGCATGTCGACAATACTCGAATTAAAAAATATCACTGCCGGATATGAAGGTATCCCAGTTCTGAAAGAAGTAAATCTAGCCATAAAAGAACAGGATTTCATCGGAATAATCGGCCCGAACGGTGGAGGCAAAACGACTCTTTTAAAAGTCATTTTAGGCCTTCTGAAACCTTTCAGCGGAGACATTCATTACTACGTTTCCAAAACAAATCTCTTCGGTTACCTTCCCCAAAACAGCCAGTTCGACCGCCGCTTCCCGATCAGTGTCAGAGAAGTCGTAATGTCGGGACTGATGTCTGAAAAAAAATTGTACCGCTATTATTCCCGTCAGGACAGGATAAAAGCCGACGAATTACTGATAAAATACGGCATGGGAGACTACAGCAAAGCTCCCATCGGAGAACTTTCGGGAGGACAAATGCAACGGGTGTTTCTATGCCGGGCAATTATTTCATCTCCCCGTATCCTGATTCTGGACGAACCGACGACCTATGTGGACAGTAATTTCGAAAAAGAATTCTATACCATACTGAAAGAACTAAACAAAACCCTCAGCATTGTCATGGTCTCGCACGATCTGGGAACCATTTGCTCGTACGTAAAAACAATTGCCTGTGTCAATCACGGTTTACATTACCACCAGTCGAACCTCATCAGCACGGAGCAATTGCAATCTTATAATTGCCCCATCGAGCTGATCTCCCACGGTCCTGTCCCCCACCGGGTACTGACAGACCACTCCGATAAGAACTGTAACTGTAACAAATCCTAAACTTCAGCCATTAATCGCTTCCATTGCCATGCTCGAATTCCTAAAATACGATTTTTTTCAAAATGCCTTGCTCAGTACCGTCCTGATCGGTATCAGCTGCGGACTGGTCGGCACCTACATTGTTGCCAAACGGATGGTGTTCATCAGCGGCGGAATTACCCACGCTTCTTTCGGAGGCCTGGGCTTTGCCTACTTCATCGGTATTTCACCCTTATTGGGAGCCGCCGTATTTTCAATCGCAACGGCCATCGGCATACTTTTTCTTGCCGAAAACAAAAAAATACGGGAAGATTCTTTAATCGGCATTTTCTGGTCGGCCGGAATGGCCATCGGGGTACTCTTTATCTACCTTACTCCCGGATATGCTCCCAACCTGATGTCCTACCTCTTCGGCAACATACTGACGGTTACCTGGGGACAAATTCTCCTTTCCGTTTTACTCTGTCTGGTGATTATTGTTTTCTTCGTATTATTCTACCGTCCGCTGTTCTATATTGCTTTTGACAAAGAATACAGCCGTACGCACAACGTACATGTCAACCGCATTGATGTTGCCATTATGTTGATTATTGCCCTATGCATCATATTGTGTATGAAATTAGCCGGCATCATTTTAGTTATCTCCTACCTGACACTGCCTCAGGCTATTGCCGGCACTTATTACAAAAATTTCAAGCAACAATTGATCGCTTCCTCTATAATCAGTGCTATCGGGTCGGTAATCGGGCTCTTCGTGTCGGCGGCATTGAATACCCCTTCAGGAGCTACAATTGTCGTATGCTTTTTACTATTTTTTCTCCTGGCCTGGCTGGGAAAGAAAATCTGGAAATCGTAAATCTAAAATCTGCAATTAAAACGTTCTTTTTTGCCTGAAGATTTGTTAGCTTTGCAGACGGAACTTTATATTTAAAAATTTAAAACGTTTGAGATATGAATTATGACCTGATCGTCATCGGAAGTGGTCCTGGCGGATATGTAGCAGCAATCCGGGGAGCCCAGTTAGGGATGAATGTTGCTGTAATCGAAAAAGCCGAGATCGGAGGTATATGCCTGAATTGGGGATGTATTCCGACCAAATCCCTTCTAAAATCGGCACAAGTACTCGATTATGCCCGTCATGCAGAAGACTACGGCGTGAAAATAGAAAATACGCAACCGGATTTCGGTGCCATTATAGCCCGTAGCCGGGGTGTTGCGGAAAAAATGAGTAAAGGCATTCAATATCTTTTCAAAAAAAACAACATCACCGTTATTGAAGGACAAGGAAAATTAACGGCAGATAAAAAAGTAGAAGTAACGGCAAACGACGGTGCAAAACAAATCTACGAAGCCAAACATATTATCCTCGTTACAGGAGCACGCTCCCGCCAGCTTCCGGCTATTCCGCAAGACGGCAAGCGCATCATCGGCTATCGGCAGGCTCTTACCCTGGATCATTTGCCGGCTTCCATGCTGGTTGTCGGTTCCGGAGCCATCGGTTCTGAATTGGCCTGGTTTTACAATGCAATGGGTACAAAAGTTACTTTAGTCGAATTTATGCCCAACGTATTACCGATAGAAGACGAAGAAGTATCGAAACAGATCGGACGTTCCTTCAAAAAAGCCGGTATCGAAGTCATGGTGAAATCATCTGTCGAAAGCGTCGATAACAGTGGCGAATTATTAAAAGTAAACATTCGCAACAAAAAAGGAGATATAGAAGTCCGGGAAGCCGAAATCGTATTGTCTGCCGTAGGTATTGCGCCTAATATTGAAAATATCGGTCTGGAAGAATTGGGTGTCGAAACGGAAAAAGGCAAAATCAAAGTCGACGATTACTATCGCACCAACATCGCCGGAGTCTATGCCATCGGAGACATTGTCCACGGACCTGCTTTAGCCCACGTAGCTTCAGCAGAAGCCATTTGCTGCGTTGAGAAAATTGCCGGCCTGGAAACCGAATCTATCGATTACGGCAACATCCCCGGATGTACTTATACAACCCCGGAAGTCGCTTCCGTCGGTCTGACCGAAGCCAAGGCCCTGGAAGCCGGCTATGAGTTACGCATCGGAAAATTTCCTTTCACAGCTTCAGGTAAAGCAAGTTCAGCAGGCGCCAATGACGGATTCGTCAAACTGATCTTTAATGCAAAAGACAATACCTTATTGGGTGCCCATATGGTCGGTGCCAATGTAACGGAAATGATAGCAGAACTGGTATTGGCCCGTAAAGCAAAAGTCTCCGCACATCAATTGATTAAAACGGTACATCCTCACCCGACAATGAGCGAAGCCGTTATGGAAGCTGCCGCTGCCGCTTATGACGAAGTAATACATCTATAAAACCATTAAATATTTTTACATGAAAAAGACTTTATTAATTGCAGCCTTAAGCCTTAGTTGTTCCGGAATTTTCGCCCAGGCAATCGAAGGCAAGGATTTGCAGGAAATTCAAGCCTCGTTTAAAAAAGATACTCCTACGCGCGCTTTACAAAACATCCTTACAGCAGATAAAAATCTGAAAGGGAATGCACTTAACCGTGAACTGCAAGGTAAAATCGACCATTTTTTCAAATACCGTGTAAATGTCAAAGGAATTACGGATCAGCACAGCTCCGGACGCTGCTGGATGTTCACTTCCATGAACGTACTCCGCCCGGAAGTTATGCAGAAATACAACCTGGACAAATTCGATTTTTCCCACAACTATACCTACTTCTGGGATATTTTTGAGAAATCAAACCTATTCCTTGAAAACATCATCTCCACAGCCGGAAAAGACATGGAAGACCGGGAAGTATGCGAATATTTCAAATCTCCGGTCGGTGACGGAGGCGTATGGAACTTGTATTACAATGTAGCCCAAAAATACGGTGTCGTACCCCAGGAAGTCATGCCGGAAACCGCACATTCAGACAATACTTCGCAAATGGTGAACATCATCAATGAAAAATTACGATTGGGAGGGTATGAGTTACGGGAAATGGCTGCTGCCGGCAAATCGGCAAAAGAACTGCGGAACACAAAAAAGGAAGTACTGAAAGATGTCTATCGGATACTGGCTCTTTGCCTGGGAGAACCGCCTCATTCCTTTACCTGGAGATTCAAAGACAAAGACGGAAATATCAAAGAATTGGCGAATTACACTCCCATGCAATTCTACAAAGAAATCACTTCCGCTGATTATAACCCGGATAATTACATCATGATTATGAATGATCCGACCCGGGAATATTACAAGATATATGAAATACAAAATTACCGGAATGCCCAGGAAGGCATTAACTGGACTTACCTGAACCTTCCGAACGAAGATATCAAAAAAGCAGCCCTGGCTTCCATAAAAAACAATGAAGCAATGTATGCTTCTTGCGATGTCGGGAAACAACACCAACGGGAAACAGGTATACTCGATCCTGAAATGTACGATTACGAATCCTTACTGGGCGTAAAACTCAAAATGGATAAGAAAGCACGTATACTTACCCGTCAAAGCGGCTCTTCACATGCCATGACATTGATCGGATGTGATACAGATGCAAATGATCAGCCCGTAAAATGGGAATTTGAAAACAGTTGGGGAAGTGCAAGCGGTAACCACGGTTATCTGACCTTCACAGACGACTGGTTCGATGATTATATGTTCCGTATCGTTATCCACCGGAAATTCTTAGATGCCAAAGCCATAGAAGCTCTCAAACAAAAACCGGTGCAATTGCCCGTGTGGGATTATATGTTCTAAAAACAGAAATAGAAACAGAAATGGCCAAAAGCCGGGAAATTCCCAGGCTTTTGGCCATTCTGTTCTAACTCACCCCATCTGTTTTCAACCTTCCTTCGTCAACAAAACCGTTGCATAAGCCGATACACCTTCCTCCCTCCCTTCAAAGCCGAGCTTTTCCGTTGTCGTTGCTTTTACAGACACATCTTCGGGAGCTACTTGCATAACAGCAGCCAAAGTGTGTTGCATATCTTCAATAAAAGGACGTAATTTCGGACGCTGCATACAAATCACACTATCTACATTACCGATCTCATATCCTTGTTTCCTTATCAGTTCCACCGTTCGCTTCAAAAGCAACTTGCTGTCGATACCTTTAAATTCAAGGGCTGTATCCGGGAAATGATAACCGATATCTCCCATGCCGGCAGCCCCCAGCAAGGCATCGCAAATTGCATGTATCAACACATCTCCGTCCGAATGAGCGATACAGCCTTTCTCATGTGGCACCAACACGCCTCCGAGCCATAAGGGTAAGCCCGCTTCCAAGCGATGTACGTCAAAACCGATTCCTGTTCTGATTTTCATTTTCATCATTTTTTAATCCGGTCGCAAGATTAACAAAAAAAGCGTTAAATCCGCCGCAAACAGAGCTATATGTTCAAAAAAAACAAGATTTTTATTTTTGTAAATACATTTTTAAGTATATTTGTGAATTAATTGCGTTTCGTTTGATTCGAATAAAAATACTAAATTAAATAGCTAAAAAAAACTGCTCATGAAAAAACATGGTTTTTTAGTTTTGGGAATGTGTTGTGTGATGCTTTTCTCGGCAAGTTCTTGCCAAAAAGTAAAAAAACTTTTCGGAGGAGGCCAAAAATCTTCTACTACCGGTTGGACTTACAATGATAAGAAAAACGGGGGTATGGAATATAAAAAGGTGAAGAATCAAAAGACAGGCCCGGGACTTGTATATATCCCCGGAGGTACCTTTGTGATGGGACGGACACAGGAAGATGTTATGGGAGACTGGAATAACCCACAGCGGCGGGTCACAATCGAATCTTTCTATATGGATGAACATGAGGTGCGGAATATCGACTGGCTGGAATACCTCACTTGGTTGCGACGTGTATACGTCAGTTATCCCGAAGTGTATAAAAAAGCGTTACCCGACACACTGGTATGGCGCGAGCAATTAGCTTATAATGAACCGATGGTCAGCAACTACCTTCGATTCCCCGCTTATGCCGAATACCCGGTAGTCGGTGTAAACTGGGAGCAAGCTACGGAATATTGCGTGTGGAGAACCGACCGTGTAAACGAACAGTTATTGATTGACAAAAAGGTGCTGGCACACGATCCGGACAATCAGAGAGACGAAAACAACTTCAATACAGAAGCTTACCTGAACGGACAATATGTAGGGACGGTAAAAAAGAATATCAAAGGATTAGGCAAAGAAAGAAGACCTGTCAAATGGGAAGACGGGATTTTACTGCCGGAATACCGTTTGCCGACAGAGGCTGAATGGGAATATGCAGCCTACGCTTTAGTCGGAAATACACACGACGAGCGCATCAGCAACTCCCGCATTTATCCGTGGGACGGCTCCTGGGTCAGATATGCTGAGAAAAAGCACAGAGGCCGGATGATGGCAAACTTTGTCAGAGGTAAAGGGGACTATATGGGGGTTGCCGGAGACGCGAATGACGGTTTTGCCATGACAGCTCCCGTCAAAAGTTTCTGGCCGAACGATTTCGGACTGTACGACATGGCCGGCAATGTAAACGAATGGGTTTCGGACGTTTATCGTCCTTTATCCTTCCAGGATATGGCAGAATTCAATCCTTATCGCGGGAATGTCTTCAAGACGCTCGTAACCGACGAAGAAGGCAACATCGCCCAGAAAGACAGCCTGGGACACATGCGTTACCGTGTTCAAACCGACGCAGAACTGGCAAATAGAGAAAACTATCGTACTGCCGATAACCGGAACTACAAAGACGGTGATATCCAATCCCGGATTTCTTCGGACATCGACTGGAAAGCACAGGACAACAAAGGCACAAAAGATATGTACTATGTTTCCAACGAAGAAACGACAACCATGATCGATGATGAAGCCCGGATATATAAAGGGGGCTCATTCAAAGACAGGGCTTATTGGCAAAATCCGGGAACAAGACGTTATCTGAATCAGAAAAAATCGACCAACGATATCGGCTTCCGGTGTGCAATGAGTCAAATCGGCGGCGGGAAAGTCAAAAAGAGATAAAAATAAAAGGTTGTGAAATTCACAACCTTTTTTATTACGAACCTGATAAACAATTCATTTCAGAAAAAATGACTACAAACATCGCCTCTCTATACGAAACTTACATCCGGGGACACCGGGTAACAACCGACTCCCGGAATATCCAACCGGGGGATGTTTTTATCGCCCTGCGCGGAGACAATTTCAACGGTAATAAATTTGCACAACAGGCACTGTCCCAGGGGGCTGCTACGGCAATTATCGACGATCCGGAATTCGACAACGGAGAAGGATACATTCTAGTGGAAAATACGCTAACCTTCCTGCAGGAAACCGCCGCCTATCACCGCCACCGGTTGGGAATTCCGATACTGGGAATAACCGGGACAAACGGTAAAACAACAACGAAAGAACTGTGTTATGCCGTACTTTCACGCCGTTTTAAAACCGTCGCAACCCAAGGCAATTTAAACAATCATATCGGAGTGCCTCTCACCTTGTTGAGTATGGATGAAACCACAGAATTCGGAATCGTAGAAATGGGCGCGAACCACCCCGGTGAAATAAAAATATTATGTGATATTGCAGACCCGGACTTCGGCGTGATCACCAATATAGGCCAGGCTCATTTAGAAGGATTCGGCAGTTACGAAAATATCATATCTACTAAGAAGCAACTCTACGATCATATCTTCCGGAAAAAAGGAAAAGTATTCGTCAATGCGGAAGACCCTCTTCTTATGGAATTATCCCGGGATCACAACCGGATTTTATACGGTAAAGCAGAAGCCTACCTGAAAGGCGAGCTACTTCAGTCAATCCCTTATATGGTATATGAACTGAAAACCTTAAAAGGAAACCTTTGTATCCGGACCAAGCTGACAGGCGGTTATAATTTCGACAATGCTATGGCAGCTTCCTGTATCGGGACTTACTTCGATGTATCAGCCGTTTCCATCCAACATGCAATCGAAGATTACCGGCCGTCAAACCTCAGGTCGCAACTGATAAAAACAGCTCATAATACCATCATTTTAGATGCTTACAACGCCAATCCCAGCAGTATGGCGGTAGCTTTAGCCAATTTTGCCGAAATGCCGGCTCCCCACAAAACCGTCGTATTGGGCGAAATGCGTGAACTGGGACAGGTCAGCGAAGAAGCTCACCGAAAAATTATCGATATATTACAGGAAAATCATTTCAATACGGCTTTTCTCGTCGGGAATAATTTTGAACATTGTTCCAATAACCTTAACTTTATCCGTTATTTCAAAGATACCGATGCCTTAATCGTGTTTCTGAAAAATCACCCGCTTCAAGATTCTTGTATACTGGTGAAAGGTTCAAGAGGCAACCAATTGGAGCGTATTGTAGAATACTTATAATTCTGAACAAGTGAACAACAGAGTTGTTATCATTCCGACCTATAACGAAAAAGAAAACATCGAAAATATCATCCGGTATGTCGTCGGATTGACTCCGAAATTCGATATTCTGATCATAGAAGACAATTCACCCGACGGGACAGGCGACATTGTCGAAAAACTACAACAAGAACTCCCCCAGCTTCACATGATCCGGCGGGCAGGTAAATTAGGCTTGGGAACCGCTTACATCACCGGCTTCAAATGGAGTCTGGCACACGGATATGAATACATCTTCGAAATGGATGCCGATTTCTCCCACAATCCGGACGATTTGGTCAAACTATACGAAGCCTGTAGCACGGGAGCAGACATGTCCATCGGTTCCCGCTATGTTACCGGAGTCAATGTTGTCAACTGGCCTATGGGACGTGTTTTAATGTCCTATTTTGCTTCAAAATACGTACGTTTTATCACAGGTATGAAAGTACACGATGCCACAGCCGGTTTTGTTTGCTATACCCGGAAAGTATTGGAAAGCATAAATCTGGATAAAATCCGCTTTAAAGGATACGCCTTTCAGATTGAAATGAAATTTACAGCCTGGACGCTGGGATTCCGCCTGAAAGAAGTACCCATTATTTTCACGGACCGTACTTTGGGAACATCGAAAATGAGCGGAGGTATTTTTACGGAAGCTTTCCTCGGAGTCATTACAATGAAAATACGGAGTCTATTTTCGAAACGGAACAAAAAACAACAATAATTTTAATTTTAGATTTACGATTTCAGATTGAAATACGAATCAGAGCTGTAGTTTCGTTAATCTGAAATCGCAGATATCACAGGAGGGAATTGTATGTGTAGTCTAAAATCTAAAATCAAATGATTCTATTATGAAAAAAATCATCAAAGGCGGGACACTGGTCAATGAAAACCGGATTTTTCAAGCCGATATTCTCATTGAAAATGACCGGATTTCCTGCATATCAGACCGTCTTTCTGAAGAAGCCTGGGAAAATGCGGAAATAACAGATGCAACAGGATTATTTGTTATACCCGGTGTTATCGACGATCAGGTACATTTCCGGGAACCCGGTTTAACGCATAAGGGAGACATTGCTGAAGGCAGCCGGGCAGCCGCAGCCGGAGGAGTAACTTCTTTTATGGACATGCCCAACGTCGTTCCCCCGACCACCACCTTAAAACGACTGGAAGAAAAACAAGAAATTGCCCGACGTAATTCGGCTGTAAACTATTCCTTCTATCTAGGCGCCACCTCGGACAATATGGACGAAATACGGAATATCGATCCGCATACGACCTGCGGACTCAAAGTATTCATGGGTTCTTCTACCGGTAATATGTTGGTCGACAAATTGGAATCCCTTGAAAAAATTTTCAGCGAATCACCGGTACTTATTGCCACTCATTGCGAAGATACGCCGATCATTAACCGTAATCTGGCTCTGTATAAAGAACAATACGGGGACGATATTCCGGCCAGATATCATCCGCTTATCCGTAGCCGGGAAGCCTGTTACAAAAGTTCGTCATTAGCTGCTGCCTTGGCTCGCAAACACAATAGCCGCCTTCATATTCTGCACCTCAGTACTGCGGAAGAAATTGCTTTATTGGATACAGGCAGCCGGAAAAACAAAAAGATTACCGGGGAAGTCTGCGTACACCATCTTTGGTTCAACGATTCAGCTTATCTGAAAAAAGGAAATCTTGTCAAATGGAATCCGGCCATAAAAACGGAAAAAGACCGGCAGGCTTTGATACAAGCCCTGAATGAGAACAGAATGGATGTCATCGCCACCGATCATGCCCCCCATACCCTGGCCGAAAAATCCGGACCTTACACAAAAGCGGCCAGCGGCGGCCCAATGGTACAACATTCCTTAACCGTCATGCTTCAGCTAATGGAACAGGGGGAAATCCGTCTGGAAAATATCGTAGACAAAATGTGCCATGCACCGGCCGAGCTATTCCGTATCAAAGACAGAGGTTATCTGCGGGAGGGATACAAAGCTGACATTTGCTTATTCGGTAAACGTCCCTGGCAGGTCACAAAAGAAAATATCCTCTATCGCTGCGGGTGGTCACCGCTGGAGGGAATGACATTTGACTATAAAATACAGACCACTTTTGTCAACGGTCACAAAGTTTATGAAAACGGGAAATTCGACGACAACTATCGGGGAGAAATGCTGGAGTTCTGTTGAAAGCCAATAATTTTTTCTATTTTTGTACGACCGCATTAAGCGGTAAAACATCTGAAAACACGCACAACAACGATATGAAGGTTTTAACGATATGAAGGTTTTATTATTAGGAAGCGGAGGCCGTGAACACGCCCTGGCCTGGAAAATGATTCAAAGTCCGGAACTGGAAAAGCTATATGTAGCCCCGGGAAATGCAGGAACAAGTGAAATCGCAGAAAATATTGCCATAAAACCGACAGATTTTAAAACCATCGCCGGCTTCATTGCCGAAAAAAATATCGATATGGTTGTTGTCGGACCGGAAGATCCTCTGGTTGCCGGTGTACGGGATTATCTCGAAAACGACGAACGTCTGACCGGCCTGATGATTATCGGCCCCGGAAAGGCAGGAGCTATTCTGGAGGGAAGCAAAGACTTTGCAAAAGAATTCATGTTTCGCCATCATATACCTACAGCCGCTTACTTAACAGTAACACCGGATTCCATAGAAAAAGGGATCTCTTTTTTACGAACCTTACGTCCTCCCTATGTATTGAAAGCCGATGGACTGGCTGCCGGGAAAGGGGTCTTGATTTTAAATGATTTGTCGGAAGCCGAACAGGAATTACAATCCATGCTAAACGGAAAATTCGGAAAGGCCAGCAATCAAGTCGTTATCGAGGAATTTCTGCAAGGCATCGAAATTTCCGTATTCGCGCTGACGGATGGCCAAGATTATAAAATACTGGGATCTGCTAAAGACTACAAAAGAATCGGAGAAGGTGATACAGGCCTGAACACGGGTGGTATGGGAGCCGTTTCGCCGGTGCCGTTCGCCGACACGGCTTTCAATAAAAAAGTAGAAGACAAAATCATACGTCCGACCATTGAAGGTTTGCAAAAAGACGGTATTAGCTACAAAGGTTTTCTGTTTTTCGGATTGATGAATTGCAACGGCGAACCTTGGGTTATCGAATACAATGTGCGCATGGGAGACCCCGAGACAGAAGTCGTTATTCCCCGCATACAATCCGATATTCTCGAGCTATTTAAAGCAACTGCCCAAGGTAAACTGGCCAAAGCTGACTTTACCATGGATAAACGATTCTGTACAACAGTCATGCTTGTTTCCAAAGGCTATCCGGAAGACTACGAAAAAGGAAAAGAAATTCAAATCGGAAATATACAGGATTCTATCGTATTTCATGCAGGTACCCAGAAAACAGAAAACCGGGTAGTAACAAACGGAGGACGTGTCATTGCCGTCAGTTCTTATGGAAATACAATGCAGGAAGCACTGACTTTGTCTTATGAAAATCTGGAAAAAATCGATTTCAACGGCAAAACTTTCAGAAAGGACATCGGCAAGGATTTGATGCAATAAAAACCGGTATATTTCAATACGATTCTGAACTTACGGCATAACTTCGCTTACAGCCGTCCCCTGTCAAAGAAAAACGTAAATCAGAAATAAAATACAGAACATCCGTAAAAACAGGATGAAAGGTGGAATGCAAAACTTTTAAAATAATTTACCTATGGTTTTCGACAGATTTCTGAAATCGAAAAAATTGTACATGCTTTTCCTTCTGCCTTTTCTGGCATTGGCAATAGCTGCCATAGGTTTTTACTGGCAACCGGTTCGCCCCCATCTGTCTTTAAATGAAGGAGTCATATACGCCGATTTTTTACGGAATTTATCTGCCGAACACAGCAGATACACCGGACTGGGAATCACATTGGCCATAGCCTACTTTATGTTTTACGTCAATGCCAGATACAAATTTTTACCGCAAATCTCAACACTTCCGGCAACGATCTATATCCTACTGACGACGGGACTGGTCCTGTACCAGGGGTTCAGCTATATTCAAATAGCCACACTACTGGTGGCATTCGCTTTCGCCGGCCTGCAAGAGGCCATTAACGATATAAAATCCAATAGCTCCATTTATAGTTTCGGTTTTTTAACGGCCTTGGCCATATTGGTATACCCGAAATCAGTCCTTCTTTTTCCATGGGCAATATGCGTACTGATGTTCTCCGGCAGATCCACCCTGAAAGACATCAGTGCTATCCTACTCGGTTTAATTACACCGGTATTTCTTACCTGCTTCTATTATTTTTGGACAGATAACCTCCAGGAGTGTATCCAACGATTCCAAAACAGTCTTTTGACCGGAGAATTTCTGACACATCCGGAAGGAGCAAGCGTGATCTTTTACGGACTATTAATTTTACTCCTACTGGTATCTTTATACGGTATCATTGTCTTTTATCCGATATCGGTAGTCAATCAGCGGCGCGGCATCCTGTCACTGCTATCCATGCTTTGCTTTTGCAGCTTATCTTTTTTAGTAATTCCCGATATCTATCCGGATATGCTATATATGCTGTTTATGCCTCTCACTTACATTTATTCGCAGCAACTTATCAATCAACGTATCGGCCTTTTAGGAGATATCTTTCTTTTTCTACTCTTCCTTACCGGTATCGTATTCTGCAATGCAAATTTTTTCACGGTTTATTAATCAGCCCTCATCTACCGTATAATTCAAAAAACGATTGAAAGTGTACATCTTCTTAAACACTTCAGCAACCCGGGCTATTGCTTCCGTTCCCTCAAAAAAAGTTTCCGGCTTATAAGTAACGACATCGTAATGCTTGTATTTCAGCAAATCTCCCTGTGGGAAATCTGCGGGAAAAGGAGCAGGCACCCGTTTCAGTTTATCCGTATCATCTATGCCTGTAAATTCCTTTACAAAAGCCTTCTCCTGCAATATCGAAGTAAACTCCTCGATATTATCATAAATATCCTGCCGCAATCTTTTCAGCAAAGCCGGATCGGGACAATATAAACCACCTCCCAATAAACTTCCGTCCGGTTCCAGATGTACATAATATCCTGCCCGATTGCTGTTACGTCCGCCCGGACTTGCAATATAAGCACCGAAATGAGTTTTATAAGGCGTTTTATCCGGAGAAAAACGAGTATCCCGATAAATCCGGTAAACACAATCCTTTGCAGCCAGCCCCCGGACTTCTTCATCGAAATCTGCCGTCTGCTCTATCAATTCACTGACCCATTTCTCGAAGCGATCCTTCAAGTCCAGGTATTCCGGCTTATGAGCATTAAACCACTCCCTATCGTTATTGTCCCGCAACTTACGCAAAAAATCAAATATTGCTTTCATACATTCTTTTTATTGAAACTCAAAAATAATTAAAAATCCGTCCCTTGGGTTCCAGATTTTCAGATTTTTCCGTTTCCGAATCTATTTGCGAATCATATGCTTCATTTCAAACGGTATAACCATCGAAAGTTCCATAAATCCCATATACTCACCATTTTCATACCATGGCGTTTGATAAATCAACTTTTTTACACCTTCTTTTTCTATCGTATAGGCATTCGTCCGCGGATGTTGTAACATATCAGCCAACAAAGACTTCGCCGGTTCCGGATGACAATCCAACACATTTTTACCGATCAGCTCTTCCCTTCCGGGTTTCAGAAATGTCTTACGCGATTTATCGTTCATATCTATGATACGCCCCTCTTTATCACATACGGTTACTGCGACATCTGCTTCTTTAAAATAATCCATCTTTTTTCTATTTAATTATTCGGTTATGTTCTGTATTCCTTACACTTCCGGTACATCATAACGCTTGCCTATTTCAAGCCCCAATTTATACTCCTCTCAAAAACCGGAATGCGCACTCAATTTACAATTTTAGATTAAAGAATCTGATAACAAATCAGATTGCCAAGCAATCTAAAATCTAAAATAAATATGAACCTATTCTCTCAACAGCAACACACTCCCCTGAACGGTCTGCTCAACTCCGGAATCATTATTTTTCCCGGTCCATACATCATCGTCCCCAAAAATGGCCCGGGCTCTCCAGATATACATTCCCTGCGGCATCGTCTCTCCTTTATTGTTCGTACCGTCCCAACCTTCGGAAGGCATTCCGTTTTCCAAAGCCCGGGTTTCCCAAAGCTTATTTCCATACTGATCGTAAATCTCCAGGCAATAAACCCGTAACCCCATACCGATTCCGTTAAAACGATTTACTTTTTCATTCTTGCTGTGCGGAATAAAAGTATTCGGGAAGAAAAGTCCCTTCATCAGAACTTCATGCTCAAGAGTAATCGAATCACTGCAACCATGATAATTAAAAGCTATCAAAGTGACATCATAAACCCCGTTACGGTCGAATTCCAATTCCCAATCACCCATACCGTGCACTTCTTCACCGGAAGGCAAAAGCCAAATGCAATCGGTATATTCTTCCGACAAATTGATATATTTAACCTTTTCCGGCTTACCCGTTATCACTTCTTTCTCCATTTTAGCCCGGGGCAGGTTGTATACCGTTACATGCCGTTTATATTCCGAACGGCACCCCTTATCGGTTTCTACATTCGCCGTTACGGTATATTGCTGCACCTCATCCGTCTCATTTTCATAACGATGCTCTCCGACAGAAACCGGTTCTGAACCGTCCCCGAAATCCCACATAAAAAAATTCACTCCCACAGCCTCTACCGACGGCTTATAATACAGAGGACTACAATGAGCTGTATCTAACGGTAATATGGTAACAATCGGTTTGTTATAAACATCAACTTCCTTTGTCACAGTAGCCCGGCAAGCCGGTAAGCTGGCTGCAATTCCCGTCACGGCAACATGATAATGTCCATATCCCGCATATACATACCGCATACTGTCTTTTGTTCCTGTACTACCGTCTCCGAAATCCCATTGTACCCGTTTCAATTCCTGATCCGAACGGACAACAAAAGTAAATGTATCCGCCTCACACAAATGTTCGGAAGTAAGTATGGCCAATTGAGGCAAAGGATGCACCTGAATCCAGTCGCTGATTGTATCGAACCCGCAGCCGTTTTCGATATACAACTGTACCTGATATTTACCGGCAGCAGCATAGCTGTGACAAACATCCCACAAAGAATCCCGGTCTCCGTCTCCGAAATTCCAATAGGTATTCTCTACCAACCCTAAAGTATCCGTCGAATTATTTTTAAAACACAACACCTCATCCACACAGGCATACGGCTTAGCAGGTGTAAAATGGGCAGATAAGGAACGTGGCTTTACAATCAGGGAATCGGTATGCTCCGACCTCCCGCATTTATTTTCAGCAACAAGAGTGATATGGTATTTTGTAGAAGTTCCTCCTGTTGTAAATACATGAACGGCATTAGGGGTATGATCTACCGGCGCTCCGTCCCCGAAATCCCACGTAAACTTACACTGGTTACCTGTTGTCGTATTCTGTAACTCCAGCGTTACCGGAGAACATTCCCATTTGTGCATCAATTCAAAACCGGCAATGGGATAGGAATTCACCGTAAGCAACGTATCGTAAGTTCTCACGCCACACTTATTCTTCACCGTAAAAGTAGCTATATAACTGGTGTCCCAAAGTCCCTCCTGATAAAATTTCGGCCGGATAGGCATTAAACTGTCCGTTATCGTTCCGTCTCCATAATCCCAGGCGAAAGAAAGATGATTATGGTCGTCCGGATAACGGGACGGATCGACAGAAAACATCGCTTCAAAAGGAGCACACCCATTGATACGATCCACATCGAAATAAGCGTCTGGCGGTAAATTGACGACTTCTATCCGGACTGGTGCCGACCGATCGATACACCCATGCGAGGATGTCGTCACATTACGGACATCGTAATAACCGTATCCGTCATACACATGTACGGTATCTCCTCCGGAAACAACAACCGGTGCAGCATCCCCGAAATCCCACTCAAAACGATTTCCTTCCGGCTGGTCCGGCATAAACAATGCTTCGGCATAACGACAATGCTGCGCTTCGGTCCGGAAGGTCGTTACCGGCAAAGGATGCACCGTAAGTGTTACCGAGTCAAAATTCGTACACCCATTTCCATCGGTATAATAATAATATACGGCAAAATCACCAGCCGTCGATGGCGTATATTTATCTCCGGGCAATACCTCTCCGGCACTCTCCCAATGCCCGGCAACCGGAGTTCCCGTCAACGGCAAAGGAGCGTGATTCAAACACATTTCCGGATCCGTCCCCGCATCTACACGCGGCAGAGGATGAATATGAACCGTTAAGGTATCTTTAGCCAAACAGGTTCCGTTCGGTAAATTATAAACGACCTGTATATCCCCTTCATAGTAAGCGTCGAAATGAGGATTGAAATAATATTTCCCGTCTTTTTGCAACACCTCCCCCTCTTCTGACACCCAGCTTCCCCAATCCGGCTGTGCTTTTAAAAGAAAAGGATCGGTCAATACACATACTGCCGTATCCCTCAATGCCTGTATCGGGACAAACTCATCCACGACAACAGAAAAATTTCCTTCACCGGGTTGAGCACAACGGTTCCAGTATTTTACATTCACCTGAAACTCTCCGGCATGAAATACAACATCCGGATACAAAGCCGTTTTATCAAAATAATCGTAAACGGCTGCCGATGTTATTGTCCATTCAGCCTTATGAATCCGATCATTATTTCCTTCTACGAGAATCCGATCCCGGGCTGAAAAAGCAAAAGGCTCACATACCCCGGCTATATCGGCAACAGTCACCTCCGGTACGGCAAAAGCCCGGACACGGAACGTCGTATCGTCCGTACCACAAAGATTCTGCACTGCCAACGTTACATTATAATACCCTTGTTCCGAAAACGTCAAATGCGGAGAACGCGCCGTATCCTGCCCTTCTCCGGAAATCTCCCACCCTCCTCCTGAAACCGTCTCAGGTAAAACATGCCATTTATAAACCAACGAATCACCTTCCGACCGGTTATCCAACACCAGGTTTGCAGGAATACAAACCGTCGAATCCAATACAAAAGCTGCTTTCAAGCTATTATTCAACACATTGACCCTGGCATCGAAAGTTTGTACCCCTCCCGTTCCACATTGGGAATAAACTTCCAATGTAATCGTATAACGATCGTTCTTCGTAAAACTGATCTGCGGGTATTGGGAATCTCTTCCGTAACCGTCGACAAATTCATACCCATCCCCGGGATTTACAGACCAATAATAGGTGACATCACAATTTTTCAAATCCCGGTATTCCACGTACCGCCCCATATCGATTGCCGCAGAAGACGCACATATCGGAGCCATTTGTTCCGTCAACACAACATCCGGAATACCTCTTACCTTGACCGGAAATTTCCGTTCTTTCCGGTTACAGGTACCCTCCATAACCAACGTCAGCACATAATCCCCGTACCGGGAAAACTGAAATACCGGAGCCATTGTCATCGCATCCGTTCCCTCTGCAAACAACCACCCGCCCTCCGGACCTTCAACCTGCCAATGACAAACCAATCCTACCCCCTCACTTCTGTTCCGGAAACGCACCGTCTCCCCCTCACAAATATCCGTCGCCCCCAAAGGCCGGACATCCACAAGTATCGTTGTATCGAAAACTGTATATAGTTTTAACGCCGTAAGATATTCTTCCCGGCAACCGGCAGTTTCTAAAGTCGCTCTTACCTGATAATCTCCTTTTTTCCGGAAATCGACAACCGGATACAAAGAATTGGCACCCGTCCCTTCTGAATAACCAAAACCATCAGTCGGAGTTCCGCTGCTGGCAGGTACAATTTCCCAGGTCACTTTCGGTGTATTATTATACCACTCATAACTCACATAATCCTCCAATCGCACAGTTCCCGGACATATTCCACCGGTATCCCTCAAATGCACCTCCGGATCTTTCTTCACCGTTACCGTCATCGTAGAATCCAACGTGCCGCAATATCCGCTGGCCTCTCCCCGTACCCAATAAGTTCCCCAGGTATTGAACAAAACTTTGGCGACCGATTTTTGATTTCCGTAATCCTCAAAAGCATAATCGGCCTGCGGGGCATCGGACCAAACGGTCCAATTATAAACAATCGGATCGTCTTCGGCTGCTGCCGCCGTCATCGAAAAAGACAACCGTCCGGCTTCACATACGGCCGTATCATCGGCACTTACCTTCAGCGTCATTGCCGAATTCCTGACCTTCACCTTCCGGGTCAATTGTTGCGTAACTCCCTCCGTCGAACAGGAAACCGGGTTCAGTTTTACCGTAAATTCATACGTCCCGGGGGTTTTAAAACGAATTACCGGATAGGTGGAATGTTCATCTGTTCCGTTCAAAAATTCAAGTCCGGCTGTAGGAGTAATCGTCCATTCTGCCTCCTCGGGATTATTCCAGAACTGATAAATAATGCAATCGTGAAAATCAATCACATCTTCCGGACATACGGCAGCCTGAGGCTCAAAATGAGCAATATTCGGCTCTTTATGTACATGCACCGTAAAAGAAGAATCCTTTTCCGTGCAATGTGTCTTCAAATTCAGGCGGACCACGTAATCCCCGTATTTATCAAACCGAATCAAAGGGGTCCGGTCCGAAGCAACTGTTCCTCCGGCAAAACTCGTATTGGCCGAAGGTGCCACTGTCCATTTATGGTCGATATTCTCCCCTTCGGAATTACTCGTAAATAAAACTGTTCCGGCTTCACAAATATCCAGATTACCGGTTGTAACCTTCATCAACAAATCCGGATCATATACTTTCACCCGCCCCGACTTTTCCAATACAGTCCCTCCGCAACCGACTGACGTCAATTGCACTTTCAGGGTATAATCTCCCGGCAGCGTAAAATCTATTTGCGGAAATTCCGAATTTTTTCCGGTTCCCCCGGCATAAGTATATCCTGTCTCACCGCTGCCATCACGGGTAATCGTCCATACAGGCTTCACCTCGTTCCCATTCCAGGAAAAACGAACGTAATCCGATAGATTCAAACGGGGAGGACAAATCGTTGCAGGTAAATCAAATTTTAAAATACCGGGATCTTCCCTGACGATAATAGTCGTATCCATGACAGACTCGGAGCAATCATTGGTTACGGTAAGTGATACCCGGTAACGGCCATAATGATCGAATCTGATCTGCGGATCCGTAACCGTAAAATTTCCATTTACAATCGTCGGAGGCGTTCCTCCATCCTCGGGAAATATCTGCCAACGAAAAGGACGAAGTTCGTCACCCGTACTCAAATTCTTAAATTCCAATGTCTCGCCGCTGCACAACGTATCGTCCGCAACTTTAAACAAAGCTTTTACCCGGTCGATCAAAACCACTTCTTCCGTCGCCGTATCGTTGGCACAGGAATAATTGTTCGTTGCTATTAATTTTATCGGATAATTTCCGGCTTCCTCAAAAGTAATCTCCGGCTCAAAAGCATTCGATTCCTTCCCGTCACCATAATACCACTCCCAAAATATATTTCCCCCGCTACAATCGGAATTTCCCCCGCCGGTCGTCAGGTTCCGCAACCTTACCTTTTCATAAGTACAGTTTTTTTTCTTATCGAATGTAAATTTTGCATCCAAAGGAGTTACGACATGCTCACTGATAATCTTGAAATCAGAATAATTACATTCATTTCTAACCGTCAACTTCACTTCAAACTGTTCATGAGACGAACCCATATGTTCCCGGTCGCAATACGAATGGTCATACCGATGTACAAACCGCTGATTCTGATTCTTCAACTGATCGTTTGTCAACACTTCCGGCTCCGTCCCGTCGTCGTAATTCATGGTGTAGGTCGTTCCGGGCGTATTTTTATCAGCCACCTCCACTAAATAAATGACATCACTTCCGATACATTGTGCATTTTCATCCACTTTACGCAAATCGATAACAGGACGTCCCAAAGCCCTTACCTTATACTCTTTTGTCACTTTCGTTCCGGTAGATATCGCAATCGCTGAAAATTTTAAAATATATTCTTTACTTTCAGTATAAGTCAATAACAAAGGAAAGCTGGACATCGACAAATTCGACTTTACTGTCCCGTTTCCGAAATCCACCTCATAAGTACCGTCCTGAAAAATCCCGGCGGGCGTCTCATTGGTAACCGTCGTACGAAATTGCTTTCCCTCATCGTTACAAATCAAAAAATCATTTTCTTCGTGCAAAACCAACTTATCTTCCAAGCCGGCACCCTGTGCATATCCTTGGGTCACATCCCCGACCAACCACAGCACAAGCCAGCAAACACAAAAAACGCCATATAATAATTTACGTCCGATCATACTCCTTCGTTTTTAACCTGCTAACTATTAAAACCGATAAGACTTTCCGGCATTCCGTCTCGCCTTGGGACGCCGGAAATTATCCGGCGAATTGTCGAAACGACCGATACAACGGGAAGGTGTGTATTTAAAATACCAATGCAATGACAATGAATGACTGGTATTTTTATACATCGTTCCCTGGTGAGTAGGTACCTCAAATGTATATCCGATTTTCCAGCCCTGATCCTCATTCTTCCGAAGGTTCAATCCTAAATTCAACAAAAACGTCCCGATATTCATCCCCTCATACTGATCGCTACGCAACCCGAGGCCTATCATTCCGAACCGCTCCTCCTCCCAATAAACCCCGAATTGTATGTTCTTCATAACCGATTGCATATCCACCATCAAATAAGGAGCAAGCACTGTATTGATTCCATTACCCAAAGGCAAGGGATGAGAATAAGCCAGATAAGCCGAATAACGACGGTTTAATAAATTCTCTTCCGAAGAAACCGAACCGTGCTCCGATAAAAATGATTGTGTCGATTCAATGATGTGATACACAGATAAACCATATTCCAAACTTGCAAGCCCCCGGAATCCGATATAAAAATCGGTCCGCCCATATATACCGGCAGCCACATCAAACATGGTAATATTATCGGCATAAAAAGCCATCAGCTCCGGTGATAACGCCAGAATTTGCCCGTAATAAGGATCGAATTGATCTCCTAATTTGATCCGTGAAGGATCGAGACTTTTCAAATAAAGAGCCGGTTGTATACCCACTTGCAGAACAGTAGAACGGGCAATCTTTACCCGTCCGGAAATAGCTGCTGCGATGGTATTGGTAACATACATCAACGAATTTTCCTGATCCCGTTGGTAAAACAGAGAAACACCCCCCAAACCGAACGTCTTTTTTTCCTGAAACGGATAATCCGCGGATACGAAATAACTCCGGAAATCCAAAGGTTTACTCCAATAAGCACGCCTTATGCCGACATTTACACTTGCCAACCCGTCGAAACCGCTATAGCCCGGATTATTGAAAGACTTCCACATAAAAGGATGCGGCAACTTCGTATCCTGCGCCCCGGCCGAATGCCAGCCAATCGTCCACCCCAGCAAAAGCAACGTCGCATAGTTAACTACCTTTCCCATATCTCTCTATCTTTAATTTTCATTATTTTCTTAACAACAATACAGTTCCCTGAGTTGATTGTTTAGCCCCCGACGGATTATTATCCCCGGTCCAAAGATCCTCACTGTAAAAAATAGCCTTTGCCCGCCACATATATACGCCCTGTGGCAACAACTTCCCATTTTTATCACGGCCATCCCAACCTTCAGAAGGCTCACCGTCTTCCAATGCCGTCGTCTCCCATATTTTATTCCCATATAAATCGAATATTTCCAAATGATATTCTTTGAGTCCCATTCCGATACCCCGGAAATTATTGACCTTCGGATTCGAATTATGCGGAATAAATGTATTTGGAAAATACAAGCCTCCCATATAAGCGATATGGTCTGTATAGACCGAATCCCGGCAACCGTACTCATTTATACCGACCATTGACAACGGATAAGTCCCTTTTTCATTGAATACGACTTCCTGATCTTCCGGAGAATAAACCACCCGGCCATCCGGCAGGTACCAAATAAATTCCGTATAATCTTTCGATAAATTGATAAACGTCACTTTCTCCGGCCGCCCATAAGCAATATCTTTATCAAATGCGACACGGGGACCGTTAAACACTTTTATACGACCGGAATGCTCTTCCTTACATCCCCTGTTATTTTCCACATAAGCCGTAATTGCATATTCCAATATAAAATTAGTGTCATTCTCATACAAATGCTCCATATCTGAGGTCAAACCCGTATCGTCCCCGTAATCCCAGCGGAAATAATCATAACCGGTAGCCACAACTCTCGGCCGATAAAGGAAGGGCGGGCAGGCGACCGTATCCAACGGCTCAATCTGTACCCGCGGCTTCGGCCACACCTCTACCTGCTTCGTTGCCACTCCCGGGCAAGAAGGTATCTGATTACTTTCTCCACGCACATTTATCTCATAAATTCCGGGCTCCGTAAAAGCATGGAACACTTGCCATATTCCCCGGTCCGTCTTTCCGTCCCCAAAATTCCAGGTAATATTTTTCAATGCCTCACTCGATACCAAACGCAAATCCAACTCACTGTCTTCACACAAGGCATTTTCTCCCTCGATTTGAAGAACCGGTATGGTATGCACAACGACGGAATCCACGTATTGCCTGCTGGCACACCCATTGTCGACCTCGAGCTTTATCTTGTATACACCGGCATTCAGATAACGGTGACACGTATCCCATACGGCAGCGATCTCCCCGTCCCCGAAATCCCAGAAATAATTCAACGCAGCCGTCGGATCTTTATCCACCGAATAATTTTCAAAACATACCGTATCCCCGGCACATAAATATTTTTTGTCTTTTATAAAACGGGCCAGGATCGTATTAGGCTTAACTTTAATATAACGAGTTGCACGGCTGCCATCAGGCGTACAACGATTAACAGCCGTTAAGCCGATCTCGAATACCGACATGGTTGTACCCGTACGGAAAATATGAACCGGATCCTCCTCCTGCGACGTCTCTCCATCCCCGAAATCCCAAACATAAGTATTCCCGGACCCCGTACTCCGGTTTATAAACGTCACCTCCAAAGGTGTACACCCCTCATCTTCGGGATTTGAAACAAAGTCAGCTACAGCCGGGGAATAAACAGCAATATCTTTTATCGTCGCTTCCGTACCACATACATTATAAACCTTAAACGTCACCTGATAAGTCGTATCGAAAAGCCGGGGTTCGAAAGTCTGGACTCCGGGCTGTAAATCAGTCGTAACATTTCCGTTTCCAAAACTCCATAAATATTGCAAATCATAATAATCCCCCGCAAAATGTGCCGGGTCGACCCGGAAAGCGACCTCCAAAGGTCCGCAACCGTTCACTTTATCTGTTTCAAAAAGAGCTGTTGGCGGAGGATTCAAGACCTTTACCACCTGGGGTGTTCCCTCCACGACACAATTATATACAGAAGTTACGATCAAAGTAACCGGATATTCGCCGATTGCCGGATAGCGATAAGAAGCCGGAGCATCTATTGTTTCCTGTGTATCCCCATTTCCGAAATCCCAGTTAAAACGATGTCCTTTACCCAATTCGACAGGGACATACAAGGAGTCTACCGCCCGGCATTGCCGGGTTGATACATTGAAAACCGCATCCGGCAATTCATGTACCGTTACGAACACCGTATCCAGATTATCACATCCGGTCAAAGGATCTGTATAACGGTACTCCAACCGGGATACGCCTTCTCCTGCAATTTCCGGATCAAACAAACTCCCGTTTTTCACACCGTTCCCGAACCAATTAGGTAATCCCGCAGGTTCTATACCGATCAGATTCTGTTCCCCGGAATTCAGACAATAATCCAAATCCCCACCGGCATCAACGACAGGTAGTTTTCGTATTTTTATCCGGATACTGTCCTTATCGATACAAGTTCCGTTTCCGTACTCATACACCGTCCAAACGACCGATTCCTCATTCCGGTTCGGATCAAAATAAAACTGTTTTCCGGGTTTCTCTATCAACATGCTGGCTTCGCGGGTAGTCCATTCTCCTCCTTCCGGAGTGGCCTGCAACAAAATCGGTTCACTCATAGCACATAAAGGATCCGGCTGAGTCAAAACGACCTTCTCAAACTTATCGACCTCCAAAGTATAGGCGATTCTGGCTGTATCCTTGCAGTGATTGGCAAACTCTCCGACAATACGATACGTCTTTCCTCCCGCAAACGTCATATCCGGCTTACGCGTAGAAGCATCCGTACCGTTTTCCCAATTTACACCCACCGGTGTAATTTTCCACCGGATATAATTCAACTCGTCGTTATTCTCCCGGATTTCTCCGACATGTTCTGTCCCGATAAATATATAATCCCGCTCACATTGCCGTCCTAAATCCTCTGCTCCCAACCGCTCGACTTCCGGCTTTGAAAAAGCCCGGAAATCATACACAACCGGCTGTTCCCCGCAAATATTCCCAGCCGTTAGAAACACTTGATAATTTCCGGGATCGGTAAATGTTAAATCCGGATTTTCTACATTCAAATTTCCGGTCCATCCGATTTGTGGTTCTACCCGCCATACATAACTTAACGAATCTCCTTCTGACCGATTCGTTAAATGCAATACGACTCCGTCCGTCGTACATCCGGTTACCTGTGATAACTCAGCCTTGGCTACTACCGTATGTTTCAACACATTCACCTGTCCGGACACAGTCCGCACACCACCATACTCGGCTTCAGCCTGCAATGTCAACTGATATACCCCGCTGCGGGTGAAGCGCAATTTCGGAAACATATCACTCAAATTACTCCCTACAGCCACCACTCCGTCTGCCGGTACGATCGTCCAATTGCAAAGAATCCTCGCACTTCCAGCCGAATCACAATGCAGATAATCCCGTATATCAACCACTTCCTCCCAATTATCACAACGATTCGGGATCACGTCAAAAACAAAGCTGGGTACTCCCTTAACTACAACTGTAAATTCCCGGAAATCAGACTTACAAGCCCCGTTAATATCCACCCGTACCTTATATTCCCCGTACTTATTAAAAGTAATCGCCGGTTTGTCCGCATTCTTATCCGAAATCGTGTAACCGACATCCGGAGTGACAGTCCATTGATAACTCAAATTTACCCCCGTCGTCGTATTCTCAAAATTCAACGGTTCTCCCTGTAACGTCTGATAACGACCACTCCCCAAATCCTGGACATTAGCATCCAAATGCGGCTTTATATTCGTATATATTTCAGGATCATATATCAAAATCTTTTGAGTTGCTACCAAGTCCCCACCGCAATTCGCCGCAGAAACCAATTTTGCCTGCAACGTATACTCTCCCGGAGTCCTTAACTCGATCTCCGGATACAATTTATCCCATTCCGGAGAAGTATAAGGCGTATGTTCCGCATTCAACGGCTTATTCACCAACGTCCATTCGACTTTCCGCAAACTTTCCGCTCCCCCGTTCCAACTGTCATTCCATACATAATGTACATGAGTATCCGACAAACGAAGCATTCCAGGACACATCGCCTCCAGAGGATCGATCGTCACTTTCGGGTCTTGTTTAACGACAATCGTAAAAGGTAGTGGTTCCCCACCGCAAACACCCTGCACATACCCACTGACACTATATGTTCCGGAAGTATGAAACAAAATATGCGGAGCTTTATGAGTGGCATCCGTTCCATCCGTAAACTCATAATCGACAGATTCGACACCCGGGGTCACCGACCATGAATAAGTCGGTTCTACCGCAGCCGAAGAAGTATTGGTAAACGTCAACTTTTCTCCGATACAAATCTGCTTCTGGTCTGCTTCAATAATCACGTCTAAACGCGGATTCACCACATGCAACACCTGGGAAGCACTCAATTTATCCGTCGGACCGCAAGACGTCGGATTCGTCAAGTTCACCCGAATCTCATAATCCCCCCATTCACTGAATTTTAATTTAGGTGTCATCGTATTCCCTCCGATAACCGTTACCTTATCCGTCGGATTCCCTTCGGTAAAAACCTCCCACTTCACAGCGACATTTTCATTTCCGTTATCCTTATACCTCACGAAATCACCCGGATAAAACTCGTTATCCGGACAATGATAAGCAGGAAATGCCGATAAATCGATTTCAGGAGCCCTGTATACCCTTACTTCAAAGTTCTTTACAGAATCCGTACATACCCCGTCAATATCGGCTACCAATACATATTTTCCATATTCCGGTATCTGTATCGAAGTGCTGTTACCCGAAGTTTGAGGCTTCCAGGATGCCGTAACTCCCGCAGCCGTCTTTACGTACCAATTTACACCGTTAATCACACCCCCGGGAATGCCGTTCACGGTCAACCGCTCTCCTTCACACATTTCCGTTTTATCGGCTACCATCCCTTCTGCCTTCACGGACGGATCATAAACCGTCAACAACTGTGTTCCGACCAGCTTCGTACCCCCACAACCGGCCCCTTTTAAAGTGACCTTCAGCGTATATTTCCCCGGTTGTGTAAACTCAATCTGAGGTTTTTCCGACGTCAGTGTCGTTCCGGCCCTAAGTATCCAGCCGGACGCTGGGGTAATCTCCCACTTCAAATCCGGAGTATTGTTATACCAGGCATACGTAATATAATCGGGCAAACTCAACACACTTCCCGGACATAAGGCAGGCAATGCCTTGAATTCGACAATTTCCGGATCCTTCTTCACACTTATCGTCGTATCTTTGGAATCCGTCGAACAATTGTTACTGACAATTTGCGTTACCTTATAAGTTCCGTAATGAAAATTAATATGGACATTGGCCTGATTCAGCCCCCCGGTAGGTGTATAACCGCCGTTCACACCCTGTTCGACAACCGTCCATTGATATTTGCGTTCCTCACCCGCCGACTTATCCGTAAACGAAACCCCCAGAGGATCACACCCGGAATCTTTATCGACGATAAAACCAGCCTTTACACTCTTAATAATCCTGACCGGCAAAGTCTTCTTTACATATGCACACTTAAACCCATTGGAATTTTTAATTTCCAATGTCACCTGATACGTATCGTCTTCATTGTAAACAACCAATGGATTTTTTACGTTCTCCTGTCCCACTCCCACTCCGGTTTTTCCGAAATCCCATTCATAAGTCAGATTTAACGGTTGGCAATCTTTTCCCAAACCACCGTCCGTCTGATTGATAAACTGCACCTCCCGTTCCGTACAACCGGGTTTCTCCTTGTAATCGAAATCAGCGGTCGGCGGAAGAATAATCATGTAATTCGGGAAATCCATAGAAGTCGTAAAACCACACTCGTTTTTAGCCGTCACACGTATCGTTATGCCTTTCGGTTTATTCAATTGGCAATGGGTCTTTTCATACTGATGCAAAACTTTTCCTCCGTCAGCCACAATTTGTGCCTGAGTATATTCCCGCGTACTCCCGTCTCCGAAATCCAATGTATACGTCGTTGCCGCCGAATTGGAATTATAATTCGTCACATAGATTTCCGCCTCCGAATTCACACAAGGAGTTCCCGATAAATTCCGCTCAAAACCGACGGCAGGATTTGAAAGGTTTATCACTTGATATACCTGCTCCACTCTTCTTCCGGATTGTTTCGAAACAGCACTTACCTTCAATTCATATACCCCCCACTCCGTATAAAGATGGGACGTATTTAAAGCCGCATGATTTACATTCGTTAAATTTTCTCCGGGTTTTGAATCCCCCCAATCAATAGAATAAGTTCCTTCCTGAAAAGCTGTAACATCCGACCTGTTTTCTATTACCAACCTGAATTCACTATCGTCCCCTTCTACACAATTTCTGAAATTCTTTTCATTTCCCAACACCAAGGTCTGCGCTTCCCCCCACAATGGGGTGAATACAAGCCACACTACCGCAGCTCTGTATAAACAGCTTAAAAAAGTCATAATGCACATATTTACCAATAGCACACAAACTTAACTATTTTTCATAATTCATTCAAATTTTTTACACCAGAAATGAACATAGGAAAAAAAAATCCGAACCGATAATTTTTCCTTTCGAAATTTTGTGACTTTCAAAAATAGCTCTATCTTTGCATCGCTTTAGAAAATTCCTCAATAGCTCAGTTGGTTAGAGCGGCGGACTGTTAATCCGTAGGTCGTAGGTTCAAGTCCTACTTGAGGAGCCAAGAAAAACAAGTCGTTCTTAAAACAAATTCCTCAATAGCTCAGTTGGTTAGAGCGGCGGACTGTTAATCCGTAGGTCGTAGGTTCAAGTCCTACTTGAGGAGCGAAGGGGATACCGGAAACCGGTATCCTTTTTTAATATTAAAAGGTTTTCTTTCCACCTCTTATTCTGTTTTTACAGACATTTTATATTTTAAATACTCAAGATTATACCTATGAACCGTATCAACAAAATCGCATTTTTTGTTTCCCTGATCGTTCTTGTCGTCGCTTTCAGCCTGTTATCGATGAGCTCGATGCCTAAAGAATTCAGATATACCTGGATAGGACTCAATCCCTGGAATGGCATAGAAGGCTTGGCTTTCACCGTGCGTTATTTCCTACACACAGGAACGACAGCAACTTATATCATCACAATCGGGCTGGTACTCCTGATTTGGTGGCGTTTATATGCGATCTTCAACCGGATATGGCATTGAAAATTTTCAATTTTTCTGAGATTTTCTAATTGTTTTCCGTAAGTTTGCATATTCAATACGACATACAAACGTACGAATCGACGTAAAAGTGTAAAACATCCGTAACCTCGTATACGAATTTAAGCATGAGAAAAGACGAAAGATACAATAAACGCGGCGTATCCGCTTCAAAAGAAGACGTTCATAACGCAATCAAAAACATCGACAAGGGAATTTTCCCCAAAGCTTTCTGCAAAATTGTACCCGATTATTTAGGAGGTGACCCTTCTTACTGCAATATCATGCACGCCGACGGAGCCGGAACAAAATCTTCCCTGGCCTACATGTACTGGAAAGAAACCGGTGACCTCTCTGTATGGAAAGGGATTGCCCAGGATGCACTGATTATGAACATCGACGATTTACTCTGTGTAGGGGCTGTCGATAATATCCTTTTATCTTCCACGATCGGACGTAACAAAAACCGGATCCCCGGAGAAGTGATCGCCGCCATTATTAACGGCACCGAAGAATTATTGGAAGAATACCGGAAATTAGGAGTAAGTATCTATTCTACCGGCGGCGAAACAGCCGACGTCGGTGACCTCGTACGCACCATTATTGTCGATTCGACAGTCACCTGCCGGATGAAGCGAGAAGAGATCATCGACAATGCCAACATCAAAGCAGGAGACGTCATCGTCGGTCTCGCATCTTATGGACAAGCCAACTATGAAACGGAATACAACGGCGGTATGGGCTCCAATGGACTGACGTCAGCCCGCCACGATGTATTTGCTAAATATCTGATGGAAAAATACCCGGAAAGCTTCGATAACGCCGTACCGGAAGAATTGGTATATGCCGGGAAATGCAAACTGACGGACACCGTAACGGATTCTCCCCTCAATGCCGGCAAATTGGTCCTTTCACCGACACGTACGTATGCTCCGGTTATCAAAAAAATCCTGGATCAATACCGCCCCCAAATCCATGGCATGGTACACTGTTCCGGTGGAGCCCAAACCAAAGTGATGAATTTTGTCGAAAATATGCATGTTGTAAAAGACAACCTTTTCCCGGTTCCTCCCCTATTCAGATTGATACAGGAACAATCCGGCACATCCTGGGAAGAAATGTATAAAGTATTCAACATGGGACACCGTATGGAAATATACGTCGATGAAGAATTAGCCGATAAAATCATCGCTATCTCCCAAAGCTTTAATATTGATGCCCAAATCGTCGGTCGCTGCTATGACAATGACGAAGGCGAAGGAAATAAGCTTACCATAATCAGCGAATTCGGGAAATTCATATACTGAACGGTAGGTTTGATTCGTGAACTTTATATATAAAACGAAAGGATGCCCTCTTGAGGCATCCTTTTTTTATTTAACACAAAGCTACTTTATAACCATTATCCTCTATTTCTAACCTTGCATTTACCCCCAAAGCTTTAAATATTTTAATAACAGTAGCCAAAGTCAAATTCTTACCATTTTCTATTCGGGAGATTTGAGCTTTTTGTACCCCTATCAGTTTCCCTAAGTCTTCCTGAGTCATATTTTTATCCAAACGTGTACGTTTAATAGCTTCACCTATCAAAAATAAATTCAGTTCACTTTCATAATTATCGCGTTCAGGTGTGCCTTTCTTTCCAATCAGCATATCTTTCACCTCCTCCTGCGTATAAAACTTCTTTTCTTCCATAGCTCCCTTATTTTTGTTCAAAATATTCTTTCATTATCTCTTTTGCTCTTGCCACTTCTTTTATGGGTGTCTTATCCGTTTTCTTCACAAAACCATGAGTAGCAATCACCAATACATCAACGTCTTTATCCCAGAAAGCTAATAAACGATATTGCTTCCCCTTGTACAAAGTTCTGAACTCCCAAATATCAGTTCCTGTTAATTTCTTAAATAATTTAGGGGCTAAAGTATACCGTGCTTTATCAATATTATAAACAATCTTTTCCCTTGTTTTAGATTCCACTCTCTGTAAAAACTCTAAAGCATCCTTATAAAATATAACCTTAAATTTTTCAATAGAAATCATAGCACAAATATAAAAATAAGTTTCCATATATAGAAACCCAGCTAATTAAATTTTAATCTGTATATTAAACTACTAAATCATCCTTTCCGCCAATTCTGGAAATTCATATACTGAACGGTAGGTTTGATTCGTAAACTTTATATATAAAACGAAAGGATGCCCAAGGCATCCTTTTTTACTTTCCTTCTACCAAGTCTTTTCGCATCTGTTCCAACACCTCCAACAAAGGAGGAATGCTTTCCTGAACCGTATTAAAAATAACATCAGCATCCACTTCAAAATAATGATGGACAATGATATCACGCATTCCCATAACTTCACGCCACGGAATCTGTGGATAATGAACAAGTAAATTTCCAGCAGTCAGTTTATCCAGATTCTTTATACTTTCACCCGATGCTATCAATTTCATACAAACACCGTCCAGCAATAACGTACCTGTCTCAGAATCCAAAAAATCATTGACACAGTGAATGGTTTCCGTCCGCTGTTGAATAATTCTTATGGATTCGATTACTTTATCAAGTAAATGCAGGACTTTTACATCATACATAGATAGCCTCCTTCTGAATAGTTTGTTTTAATACTTCATCCATTCTCTCACGCACACGTACTAAATCCACAGGGCATCCTAATAAGGCTTCCAATTCATATTTAATACGAGCCAATGTAAACAGAGTCGGAGCTTCCCCTTCATAGCAAATATCAATATCACTATGTTCTGTCTGCTCACCTCTGGCCACACTGCCAAATATACCTATCCTTTTAATATGATAAATGGAGGCATGTGTTTGCATATAGCCTGCCAATAGTTGTAAATATTCACTGATTGATTTCATAAAGCATCCATAGTCTTCATATTGACAAATATAGCAATTATACCAAATTTAAACAAGTAGACTTTCTGGCATACACCCTCTTTCCATAAACCTGCAAAATCGTCCACTCCGTCAATCCGGGAAATTCATATACTGAACGGTAGGTTTGATTCGTAAACTTTATATATAAAACGAAAGGATGCTCTCTTGAGGCATCCTTTTTAGTCTTCTAACAACTTCTCAACTTCCATCTTTAACTTTGGTAAGTGATTGACAACAATACTCCAAAGGATATCAGCAGACAGACTATCATAACCATGAATGATATAATTTCTGGCATCTACAATTTTTCTGGAATTAGTTATCTGAACATCCGGCTCTACTTTCAGAATTCGATGCATTGCCTCCCCAATAATCTCTATATTTCTTTCAATTGCACGCCTAAGGCATAAATCACTTAAAAAATCATCAAATAATTTAGGCTGACCTCCCAAAAACGCCTCAATTTCTTCAATGGCAATCAGACTATCACTTAAATATTTTTTCATTGAATCATCCATAAATCAAGGCTTTAGTTTGGTCAACACTCTTCTTTAAATACGGATTTCTAATGGTTTGCTCCTCTAATAAATCAACCTTTCTTTTAAAAAGGTCTTCCAGTGCATATTTTAAATTGAGATAATTATCAAAATAATCCGTAATCTTCGCCCTATCAAAATCTACCACAAAATCAATATCACTCTCTTCATTGAATCGGTCCGTCAATACAGAACCAAATACAAAAAGACGAACTACTTTATGTTCTCTGCATAAAGCCTCTATTTTTTTTATATTGCTTTCTATCAGTCCCATATCTGCATCAACTTTCTACAAATATAACGATTATCTCTACTTTCTCAAAAAGATATATTCAGTATTATTGATTTTTCATACTCTCAATCCATCGTTCAATAAAAAAATTATCACCACCTATTCCATATTTTAATTGTATCGAATCCGATACAATTAAAAACAAGTAAAAGAACTCTATACTTCCATCAACCGACTTAATCGTCCACGCCGTCAATCCGGGAAATTCATATATTGAACACCTAAGGAGACCATAAACTCGCGCTTCTATTTCGATCTGCCATTTTTTTCAAAAATTTTATGTTACTAATTTTCAATTATGTAAATATACGACAGTCGGCCAGGTTATATTCTATTGGGATTCGCAAGCAATTTTTTCAAAAATAAAATAAAAAAACGACCGCCCATTTTAACCAATTTTTAAAAATAAATCCTTTTCTTTGTGAAAGAAATGAAAATATCGGATTTAAGTTTCTATCCCAACCAAAATCGTTCCTTTTTTTCAGTCGAAGATCGACAGGTCTACAAAATTCATTCTTTTCATTGCTACTTTTTTATCTAATTCGCTAACAGACATTAAATTATCTGTTACAAATGACTCATGTTTTTTCCAAAACCACTTTAAATAAAATCATCCATTATTATGGAACATTTTAATTGCAGATTTATGATTTTAGACTAAAAAATCTGATAACGAATCAGGTTGTCAGGCAATTTAAAATTTATATAAACATTTATTTTGAAAACATACACACATTTTATTAAAAAATAGCAAAATCATTTTAAACATTTAAAAGTATGCGAAAAACATGGATTTTCAGTTGTTTCATATTACTATCGGTACTCTGGTGTTTACCGATAAATGGACAACAGTTAGCAAGTTATGCCAAAGACGGTGTAATCAGGGTTAAACTTGATCCGGCAGTGGCAGAACAACTGGGTAACACCCCCCGGACAAGAGGTGGAATCGTATCGACAGGTATTCAATCTTTCGATGCGGTAAATAAAGAAATTAAAGCTGTAAACATGAAGCGGGTATTCCCTTATGCGCCTAAATTCGAGGAGAGAATGAGGAAACACGGGCTTCATTTATGGTATGAAATCAGTTACGATGAAAAATTAACTCCGGAACAAGCAGTAAACCGATTCAAGGGAATATCCGGTATAAAAATAGCTGAAATCGTAAGAGTACAAACCTTACCGCCCTCTAAAACGGTAGATGTAACCCCAACCCCTCAAACACGGGCTACTCTTCCTTTTAACGATCCCTTACTAGTTAATCAATGGCACTATGCAAACGATGGCAGTATTCAAGGCAGTATCGCAGGTTGCGACATCAATCTTTACAAAGCCTGGGAAATTACGGCAGGCGCCCGTAACGTTATTGTTGCCATTATTGACGGTGGTATAGATATTACCCACGAAGACCTGATCGACAATTTATGGGTCAATGAAGCGGAATTAAATGGTGAAGAAGGCGTCGACGATGATGGTGACGGATATATTGATGATATATACGGTTATAATTTTGCAGCCAAATCGCCGGCATTGACAGCACACAAACACGGTACTCACGTAGCGGGAACAGTAGCTGCCGTAAATAACAACGGCAAAGGGGTATGCGGTGTCGCCGGAGGTACCGGTAACAAAGACGGGGTTCTTCTGATGTCCTGTCAGGTATTCGACGATTACGCAGGACAGGGCGACTTCGCCACTCCCTTTGTTTACGCTGCCAACAAAGGAGCTGTCATAGCACAATGTTCCTGGGGCTGGGACAATGACGGCTATGTAGAGCAAGCCGTATTGGATGCTATGGACTATTTTACCCAGGAAGCCGGAAATTACGAAGGAAGCCCGATGAAAGGCGGCCTTTGCATCTTTGCTGCCGGCAACACCGGTTTGGAAGGTACGTTCTATCCGGGTGCTTATGCAACGGCCGTATCCGTTACGGCACTAAGCGTTGACTACAAAGTAGCTTCTTACTCCAGCCGCGGGGACTGGGCCGATGTCAGTGCCCCCGGGGGAGATGTGGAATTAGGCGGAGAATCCTGGGGAGTACTCAGTACATTCCCGGGTAACCGTTACGGCTATTATGACGGCACATCTATGGCATGTCCTCATGTCTCTGGTATTGCTGCATTAATTATCGCTAAATACGGAAGTCCTGATTTCACGAATACGGATTTAAGAAACCGTCTGACGGAATCCGTACATGACATATACGGCTATAATCCGCAATATATAGGGAAATTAGGTTCCGGAATAATCGATGCTTACATGGCCCTGGATGCTAAAAACAACAATGCTCCGGCTAAAATTGCTGATTTTACACTTGTAGCTTCGCAGGAAGATATACAGGTCGAATATCTGCTCCCCAGCGATCCGGATAATGACAATATCGCCAAAGGAATTGCTTACTATAGCGACAAAGCTTTCACTGCTACCAGTGATCTGAGTGTTTTAAAAAGCGTGGAAATCGCCACCCGTTTTAATAAAACCGGAGATAAAATCACAATCAATATTCCGGGGCTCAAACCCGAGACTGAATACTGGGTTGCCGTAAAAGCCTTCGACCGCTGGCAAAACGGCTCAGAACTGTCAGAAGTAAAAACGATCGTTACCAATGCCGGACCCGAACTGGAACTCAGCAAAACCGACTACACCATCGAAATGGACGTTACCCAGTCGTATACAGCCGAAGACTCTATCGTCTTAAATAATACGGGAGAAGGACTGTTAAAATGGAATGCAAGCATAAGAAGCTACTACAAAGACCCCTGGAGTATATTCAATACCCCCGGAACAACAACAGCTTCCGCTACCGCAAAAAAACAACCGAAAACCTATTCTTTTAAAGGTATCATTAACACTCAGTCCGTAACGCCGACAGAGGTCATCGAATCGGGCTACAACCTGGACGAATATCCGAAAGAATTCCAATACTACAAGGATTTGAGATTCTATATCGGAGAAGGAGATACCGCATTGACCAATTCCATGGCTCAATATTTCTTTGTCGATCCATCATTATATCCGGAAGGATTCAATTTAACGGGATTCTATGTAGAAGGCGTATATACCCAAGGGCGTCCCATCGTGGAAGTTTATTCCGGTGAAGGCGGACTCACACCGGAAGGATTGTTGCTCAGCGACACGCTGGATGCTGTCAGTCCTTTCTCACATACGATACGTCTAAGCGAAGATATCATGATCCCTTCCAGTAATGATTTCTGGCTTGTTTTTCATATGCCTAAAGGCAATGCCGGATGCCTGGGAACCGGTGATGAATATGACTATTCCAATGCCCACCTCTACAGTTATTACAGTTCCAATATGGGAAAAACCTGGCATACATTGGGAGAGGTGTTGAGTGAAGGAAATCTCAGTAAATATGCCGACCTACAGGCCTGGTCGATAAAAGCGGTGAGCCAAACTCCGGGATGGATCGAATATCTGACCCTGAATCCCTCTTCCGGTATTGTAAGACCACACGATAAACAAGCTGTAATCGCCTCTCCTGAAAAAGTAAAATTGATTAACGGAGATTACAATTTCAAATTATACCTGAATACCAACTGCAAGGATAAAGAAAAATTAACGATCCCCGGTACACTCTCCGTAAAAGGACACAAACCCGATCTGAAAAGTGCAAAAGTAATAGATTTCGGAAAAACTTTTGTCGGCAAAGGAAAAGAAATAATCGTCGAAATATTCAATAACGGTTACGGAAAATTCGCAGGACAAGGCGGATATGATTTATACGATTATAACGGTGGATACAGTTTCAGTGACAACCACTTCAATACATCAGGAGAATGGGGTGAGGGAGTCCCGATTCCGGCATTAGAAGCCCGTTCCACCAGCCGTATCAAACTAAAATTCACGCCGACTTATCAAGGAATATTCAATTGTAAATTTACCCTGAACAGTGAAACAGGGGAAACGCACAACATCACCCTGACAGGTACAGCTATCAATCCGGCCCATATTACAATCGCACCGACACAGATAGCTGTAGGCGACCTGGATTTGAATGCCGCTCCCACTGTAAAACAAATTACAATCAGCAATACCGGATCTTATCCCTTGGAGTTTGCTTTCCCGAAATTTACAGAAGACACGGTAGCCGGTATTACCAAAACCTCCCACAAATACGGTTATGAATATATCAGTAATATTCCCGGGTTTAATAAGAACGAAACCTGTCAATTCCGTTGGGACGAACTACTGAATACCACAGAGATACAGAATCTGTTTGACGAAAATACAATATGGACGGAAGCTGTCAACATCGGATTTAAATTCCCATTCTTCGGTAAAGACTTCGAACAAGTCTACATCGGCAAATTAGGTATACTTTCATTCAGCGGTGAAACCGGTTCACTACATGCCTGCATGCCGGCTTCCACTTCATGCAGCGATCACCTGGACCTGATTACACCAATGGCTTATCAACTTTCTATCAGTCCGAGAAGTAAAATCGCCTACGCCAAACAAAACGGTAAATTCGTCGTTAGTTTTGAAAATGTAGGGGTTTTCAATGCTGACGGAGACGGAGAAACCGATGTATCTTTCCGCATAGCACTCTCTCCGAACGGAGATGTCGAAATGTTCTATAAAGATTACGATCCGTTCATGATCAGCCAACCCCAAAATATTTTTATCGGTTGTATCGATTATGAGGTGAAGGACCCATTCGTAATCACGGATGTCGATATGGTCAACAAAGACAACATCGATATATGGGAACACATTCAAAGTGGTACGGCAATCAAAATCGTTGCTCCGGGTAAAAATATGATCCGGGATATAGACAAAAAAAGCGGTACGGTAGCCATCAATGAAATTGAAACCGTCAATATCAGTCTGGCCGCCGATTCGTCCATGTATAAAGGTAATTTAACGAATTTACTGGTACTATTGAGCAACGATCCCAATAATTCGACTTCTATAATCCGTTTGGATGCCAACATTACCGGTGACTATTATCAACCCGTGGTAGAACTCGATCGGGATACGCTTTTATTCGGTGAAGTTTTCCAAACAGGCCGGGCCGTATCGACAATCAGCCTCCTGAATAAAGGAAATGCCCCCATCGAAATCACCCGGCTTGAAATCGCAGATCCGACTTTTACTTACACGGTAGGCAAACCACTACCTTTCACGCTGGAAGCCGGTACATCTGAAGACATTTATATTACAGCCGTATCTACGACAAAAGGTTCTTATGAATCCGTTATGTCCGTTACGACAGCCGGAAGCCAAATACTGACAACCCGGTTATTTTCGACAATTATTGATGCTCCCGACATCGAAATTACTCCGGCACAATACGTGGAAACCCTCGAAAGCGGTAAAGCCAAACAACTGGATATGAGCATAAAAAATACCGGAGAAAGTATATTAAAGTATTCGATCACTCCGACTACGATTTTATATCCGGTTAATGATACGTTAAAAGCAAATGAATCGCTGGATTACATCTACAGTTCTTCCATCGACGACGACAATATCCTGTATCAATGGGAGGACATTACAGATTCTCCGATTCATTACAAAGAAGAGTATTTCTATACCCATGTCAGTTTCGAACAGGAATTACCGTTTGAATTTACATTCTATGGAAAGACCTATAACAAAATATATGTTTACGGTCCGGGCTTCATTACATTTAAGAAATTCCCGGCAGTAGATTCATGGCCGGAAGATTTTTCCGCCGACTTCACGCCGTATATAGCACCGTATTGGGGACACCACACCCCGTCTCCTGCTGAATATGCATTAGATCCGACTCAACCCGTCGGTATTTACTATAAAGCTGAAGACGACCGGGTGATCGTATCCTTTATCGATTTCTCGAACCAAATGAGTTTGGGATTGTGTTTCCAGGCCATTCTTTATAAAAACGGTAATATTAAATTCCAATACAAATTACTTGAAGGCGGTATTCAATGGAGTGCATACGGAATCAACGGTTTGGCTTATGAAGGTGCCGAAGAATCCCAAAGACTTACTTTAAGAAGCCGATACCTGAATATGAGCAGTGCTATCGAATTCTATCCGGTAAAAACATCCGAATTACAACCGAATGAAACGGCCAACCTGAAAATGGAAGCTTCGGCAAACGGTCTGTTGGCCGGTACTTATCAGACTACAAACCTTGTAAAGACCAATGTTCCGACAAAACCGGAAATTACCGTTCCCCTGAACCTGACGGTAACCGGAACACCTTCCGGAGAATGGCCGGAAGAACTGGCATTACCGGATATCTTTATCGAATCCTACCCCAATAATTATGTCTTTACATTCCGCAATGTCGGTACCGCCGCATATCACATTACCGGCTTAACCTGGAATGAACAGTCCCAGTATGATCCCAATGACTGGCAAACCCCATTCTTTCCGACATTCGACGTCCTTTATTGGAGTACTCAAGCCGGAGGTGGTGTCGGTCCATTGAATGTACAACCCAGAAATCAAGGCGACTGGGCGAGCGGACTGTACGTACCTATAAACGAATTCAATCCCCTGGAAGTCGGCAAGGAGGCTCAAAAATTCGCCGTTTCATTCCTGAATACCATGGATTTAATGGAAGTTACCGACACATTGGTATTTACAACCGATCTACCCGGATACGAAACGATAAAAATTCCGTTAAAGTATAATATCGTCGAAGCTCCTGTCATTGAAGTAAATCCGGAAAAAATGGATTTGTATGCTCCTGACAAACACTTTAGTACTGATACAAATATCCGGATTATAAATAACGGAAACTATAAACTGGATTACAAAGTCAGTATCTCTTATAATGATGAAGTAAATGCACTTACTGCGATTCAGGCCGCCAACGACATCTCCCTGACGGCTCTTGGCCTGGATACAAAAGTTAAAAATGCAAGCTTCCAGTCGCTACCTGTTACCAGGGCAACAGGAGAGTATACGGACAGCCTGGGCTATGACTTCAATCTCCAGGGACAAATGATTGTCATCGGCACGGCTACAGGCGAAGATCCTTATATTGCATGTACCGAATTTACAGCTCCTGAAGGAGGATTTAACATGTCCAAAATCAAATTTATGGCTTCATTGGGAGAACAGGAAAATGCAGAATTTATCATCGAAGTCAGAACGGGTAGTTCTTTCAATAATAATACCGTTGCCGGACGCGCCAGCAAAGTGATCACAGGAGGACCTGAAGCAGAAGGCGACAGAATCAGTGTATCGGCCAAAGAGATCGAATTTGAAAATCCGGTATACATCTACCCGAATGAAAAATTCTGGGTTTACATCTATATACCCGAGAAAGCATTTATTGCTTTTGTTCCGACCAAAGATGTAGCTACTCCCCTGCGTTATATGCTAAAACTCAAAGGAGAATGGGCTGATGTAACCGAATTATCAGAGCAATACGGCTCTTTGGGATTCCTGACTTTATTGTATCAGCAAGAAGCCGGTTCCTCCTGGATAACACTGAATACGGAAACAGGAACAGTTGCCGCTCACGAAACCGAAGCTGTCAACTTCCACGTTGACGCCAGCAAAGCCAGAAATGAAAACAACAACAAAGCCATTATCAAAATTGCAAGCAACGACCCGGAAAATCCGGAAGTAAGTATTCCTGTAACTTTGAATAAAAACACTGCACCGGTAATCACCCGAATCGATAAACAGATCAGTGTTAAAGAAGAACAGGAAACCACCGCCAGATTTACTGTCGTAGATAATGAAAACGATAATTTCGAAGTTACCGTAGAAGACGAGTCCGGAATAGCAACTTTAAATGAAGACAATGGTAATGTTAGCGTGACCCTGGCTCCGAAATACGGGGACAACGGAAATCACACATTCACTCTAAAAGCAAAAGATGTATTCGACAATGCAAGTACATTAACCGTTGACTATTACGTTGAAAAAGTGAACCGTGCACCAATCGTTATTCTGCAACCGACAGACAAAACCCAAAAAGTAGGTGATATCATTGAGAGTCTGATACTATCATCGGTATTTTCTGATCCGGACGGTGACGAATTGAGTTACACGGCTCATTCTTCCAATCCTGACGCCGTAAAAGCTCTTGTTGCCGACGGAGATGCCATTGAATTTGTAATCAAAGCTGAAGGAGAAGCAATCATTACATTGACAGCACAAGATCCTGCTCTATTGCAGGCGACAACCACTTTTAAAGTGACTGTAGAAGGCGGAAGCAACGGAAGCGGAATCTTCGAAGCCCAGGTAAAAGCCTATCCGAACCCGACCAGCAACATCCTGAACGTACAATGTTCCGATGATGTGGAAGGAGAAGTAATCATACGGCTTTACGATATGGGCGGTAACATGGTATATACCGAAAAAACAGCGATGACTGCCGGTTCTATTAAAGCGATAGATATCACTGCGTTACCTGCTGGTATGTATGTTTTGGAAGTAGAACATAAAGGGGCTAAAATCACCTCAAAAGTAGTTAAACAATAAGTTTTATCCGGGGAGAGACGACCTCTCTCCCCTCTATTAAATTGGTAATATGATCAGAAAAATATCCATTATAGCTCTCACGGCTCTCTCAACACTCGGAGCCAGAGCCCAGGAATCCCAAATATCCTCTTTGTATAGCGGGGCCTATTTCCTATCCATCGCTCCTGACGCTCGTGCCGGAGCTTTGGGTTCAATCGGAGCTTCAACTTCAGCCGATCCCTATTCTATTTTCTGGAATGCTGCAAAATCCGCCTTTACAGAAACCAAAGCCGAGTTGTCATACACCTACAGCCCCTGGATGCGGGACCTGGTCAAAGACATCAACTTGTTAAGTATCGGTTTTTCTTATAAACTCGACGATATGCAAACCATTTCTGCCGGATTCAGATATTTCTCCTTCGGAGATGTCATGTTTATCGGCGAAGACGGTCTGAATATGGGGGAACAAAACCCTTACGAAATGAGTATCGATATTGCCTATGCCCGCAAATTGGGCCAATACCTGTCTGCCGGCGTTACTTTAAAATACATCCGTTCAGAACTCGGAATGGGGCAGATGGTCGGAAACGTCAAGGCAGATCCGGCGAATGCTGTAGCTGCAGACATTTCATTGTTTTTCAATAAAAATGTCAATTTCCTGACAGAAAATGCCGTATGGCGGGCCGGCCTGACACTGGCAAATATCGGCTCGAAACTGAAATACGGAGGAGACAACGAATCCTATCTGCCGGGAGATCTTCGGTTAGGTACATCTTACGAACTCAATTTCAACAACCAACATTCACTGATGGTTGCCCTCGAAGCCGATGCCCTGATGACACCCCGGTATAAGGACAATGAAAAACCGGATAAATCCGGAGTAGGGGGATATTTTTCCTCTTTCGGCGATATCCAGTCCGACAATATCATGTGGGCCCTGGCAGCCGAATATTGGTATGCCAAGACAATAGCCCTCAGAGCCGGATACCACCACGGGAACAATAATAACGGCCACCCGACCTGGTTCAGCACCGGTGTCGGATTACGCTACTACAACCTGTTGGCCGACTTCTCCTATGTTGCCGGAATCTCTGACAACAATCCGATAAAAAACAGCCTGCAATTTTCCATAGGTGTCAACTTCGATATCTTTAAGAAAAAAGCACAATAAAAATGAATACCCTAAAAAAGCTGCCGAAAACGGCAGCTTTTTTTCCTTTAAGAAAAAAGAAACTCCTTATGAAAAACGAGAAATATTGTTCATATAATTGTAAATTTTAAATTGCCCGGAAACCGGATTCGGTATCAGATTTTTTAATCTAAAATTCACAAAAACGCTTTTAGTATAGACCCGATATATCACTAAAACTTCAAAGTTCCCAGTTTTCTTACAGGGAAGAAATGGGGGCACAATCTAAAATCGTAAACCTAAAATCTACAATTTATACACATTTTTCAGGTAAGTATCCAATTCAGCAAAAGAAGTGAACTTATCTATTCTTCCATCCGGAAAACGGAGGATAAAATCATCCGGAGCAGCAGCTTGTAGCAGAAAGGCTACATCTTTCCCTTCCGTTGCACAACAAAATCCGTTACGCATCAAAATATTATTCACCCAGAACAACAATTCGCCGGATGCCTCCACCTGCACTTGTATTCCTTGCGATGGCAAAGGCCGGAAGCTACCGCTCGTTTTGTCAAAGACAATCTCATTGCGGGCAAAAAAATGATCCATCGTTCCCCGAAATACCAACTCTTCCGTAATGCCGCATTGGAGTCCTTCTGTCCGGGAAAGCAGCCACAGGCGGTCACTCAGTAACAGCGCCTGCTCCAGATCATGCGTCGAAAGCAGAATCGTCTTCCCCTGCTCTGCCGCCAATTTATGTAACAAACTCATAATTTCGATCCGGCTGACAACATCCAGAAAAGCCGTCGGTTCATCCAACAAAAGTACGGGACATTCTTGTGCCAATGCCCTTGCAATCATCACCTTTTGACGTTCCCCATCAGACAGTTCCGCCACATAATGATCCGCTTTCGCACCGATTCCCACTGCATCTAAAGAATCCCGGATAATTGTGTAATCTTTTTCTTTCAAACGTCCGAAAAAACCGGTATGCGGATGACGTCCCAAAGACACCAGATCGAATACCGTCAAGCCGCCGGTCATCGTCTTGTCTGTCAATACAAGGCCTATTTTCCGGGAAATTTCCTGTTCGGTACAGATAGACAATTCCCTCCCTTCCAACAGTATACTTCCCCCCAACGGACGCTGCGATCCACTGATAGTCCGCAGCAATGTAGACTTTCCGGCTCCGTTAGGCCCCAATAAACAGGTCAATTCTCCACGACGAAGTCCGAAAGAAAGCTCCGTATATAATACTTTTCTCCCTCGTCTTCCCAAGCGGTAACCGATGGATAAATTCCTGGCTTCTATCATTGAATCTCGCTGCATATATTTAACCGAAGGCTTACAAGCCTCTAACCGTTGATTTAACTCAATTGAAATATTGTATCTTTTTCTGATTGACAATCACATAAATAATAACCGGAGCTCCTAATACCGGTGTAATGGCATTCAAAGGAATCACTCCGGCACTTCCCGGTAACACACTCAATAAGTTACACAACAAAGCTATGAAAGAACCGCATAACAAGGTCACCGGCATCAATAATTTGTGATTTGAGGTACCCAGCATCAACCGGGCAATATGGGGCACAGCCAAACCGATAAAAGCAACCGGACCGCAGAATGCCGTCGTGACAGCCGTCAATATACCCGTACTGATCAATAACAATATACGTACCCGCTTTACGTTAACCCCCAGATTCTCCGCATACCGCTCTCCCAGCAACAAAGCGTTCAAAGGCTTGATCAACACCAAAGCCAATAGCAATCCCAAGGCCAGTATACCGCAAAAATAAGGCAATTGTTCGGCCGATACACCGGAAAAATCACCCATACCCCACATGGTATACGAAAATACCCCTTCGGCCGTAGAAAAAAAGTTCAGTAAAGAGATTGCCGAAGAAGTGATATAGCCGATCATGATTCCGATGATCAGAAGCATCACATTACTCCGAATCAAAGTCGAAAAAAAGATAATGATACCCAATATCGTAATGGCTCCGGTAAATGCACCGAATATAACCGCCATATAACCTGAAAAAGAAAGCCCGACAACCACACCTCCGACTGTACCTCCATACAGCAGCATCACCAAAGCCACTCCCAGACTCGCCCCCGAATCAATACCCAGGATAGAAGGCCCGGCCAACGGATTGGCAAAAACCGTCTGTAACATCAAACCGGCTACAGCCAAGGCAGCTCCGGCAAACATGGCCGTTACAGCCTGCGGCAAACGGGTTTGCAAAATAATATACATCCAGGTATCCTTTTCCGTCCCTTCACCCATCAATATGGACAAGACCGAACGAAAAGGAATCTTCGCCGATCCCAGGAACAGATTGGCAGCGAATAAAATACCCAAAAGTAATAATATACACCAGACGATACGATACTTCATTTATCCAGTTTTTAATTTCAGATTAACGAAACTACAGTTCCGATTCGTATCTCAATCAAAACCGTAAATCGTAAACCCAAAACTCTTTTCAACCTTATATCCCGATCTACAATCTAAAATCTACAATCTACAATCTAAAATTTAAAATCTAAAATCTAAAATCTAAAATCCCCCTTCCTCACTCTTTCATCTTGCTGTAATACCTCAATTGATAATCAGGCAAAAGTTCGGGATGAAAAATCTTTACCAAATCCTTCAACAGATAATCCGGACGAATCGGAACCTCTTCATAATAGGGAACAACTCCCGTATTACAGGTAAAGATATTGTGTTTTTTCCAGGCTGCAAAATTAGCATAGGGAGTATATTCCCGTTTCAAATCTTCGTAACTCATTTCCTGGGCCCGGTTGTACTTAATCAACCAAAAGTCAGCCTCACCACCCTGTTCAAAAACACTTTCAAAAGACAAGGGAAATGAACCGGCATGCTCATCGTCTTTCCAGCAATAACCGGCTCCGGCATCCTGAAGGAAACGGCCCATATAACTGCGGCCTCCGGAAATATACCACATAGAGCCGTATTTCATTTCCGTCACCACAGAAGGACGTTCCTCAACACTATCTACTAAAGCTTTTACGGCATTATATGACTCAACAATTTCTTTAAAAAGCGAATCGGCTAAAGCCTCTTTTCCAAAAAACAAAGCCTGGAAACGAATCCATTCCGCCCGTCCCAAGGGAGTCGACTCCATATAATCCACGCATTTGATCTGTGGAATTCCAGTTTTCTCCACCCGTCCATAAGGAGCATTGCTTAAAGGAGAAGTAATCATAGCATCCGGCTCCAATTCAATCAATTTTTCCACATCGGGGGCGGAAGCTTCACCGATATCCGTAATTTTACCCTCCGCCAATCCCCGACGCACAAAATCCAAATCGATATAACGCGATTCACAAACCCCGATTAATTCATCGCGTACACCCAACATTTCCAACCAACCGCAATGTACCGATGTCGCTGCAACGACTCTTTCCAAAGGCACCCGTACTACAATCCCCGGCGGTAAATCCGCCGGCAATTCACAATCCCGGGCTACAAGAACATAATGTGCCAATAATTTGGTCGTATCCCAGGGATCACGAATGCTCACCTCCGTATAATCAGCACCACGGCGTACCGTATACCCCGTAGCGTATTCTACCCGGCAATTTTCTTTACCTTCCTGTTGTGTTTTACCTTTCTGCCCGCAAGATACAAGCAGAAAGATAAAAACCGATATCAGACAAAATGCGGATCGTCTCATTCGAAAAATACGGCATTATTAGGTGAAATACCACCACTACCGAATTTTTTAATCAACTTTCCATTCCTGGAAAAACGATAAACATCACCGGTATTGGTATAATCGGAAGTACCGATGTAAATATCTCCGGTATACGGATCTATTTCCATCATCATAATACTTTCGGTTTTCAAAGACTCAGCATCTCCGGTCAGGGTCAGGAAAGAGTTTTCGTTCAATTTCCTTGTCTTCGCATTGTAAGTGAAAAAGTTATTCGTCGTCACATAAGGCTTAACAGACCAGTCGGTAACGGAGTTTACCAAATATATTATATCGCCATGCGCTGTCATTTTTGTGGCAACAGCAATATTATCACAGGTGCCGTTTGCAACGTTCAGACGCTGCAACGCATAAGGGATATCTCCGTAATTCCCATAAGAAAGTACATAAATATCACCGGCAGCCTCGACGATAAGATTCGGATTCAGGACAACCGTGATTATCTTTTCAACCGTAAAAGTACCTAAATTGATGACAGAAACCGTCGTACCGACTCCATAACCGGAATTGGCTACATACAATTTATCATTTTCTTCTACAATCTGTTCCGGATTAGCACCGACAGTAACATACTTCTCAATCGTCAGATCAGTCGTATCTATGCGGGCCACCTGGCCGCTCCAAAGCGTAACGTATAATTTTCCGTCTTCTGCCGCCATATACCGGGGCTGACCATCAGCCGGAGAGAACGTAATCGCTTTCAATTCTCTGCCCAGGCTATCCAATTTCACCAAACGACTCGAACCGTACACTGTTACATACACCCGATTTCCATAGGTAATCATGTCCTGACCGGCATCCCCCAATTTTTTATCGTTCAGCGCATAATACAAATCGGCAGTTATTCCTCCCGTCTTCGGATTATAGGCCGTAATACTAGCATTATTTCCCTGATAACTTCCTTCGTTAAGAATCAATATTCCTGACGTAATATCACCGTCATCGTCGTCATCATCGCTGCAGGATATAAAACAACTGACGGATAAAAGGCATAAAGCACTCAAAAATAAACTTCTGAATTTCATTTTTTTCTATTTAAATTAAACCATACTATTAAAACCAAACCATACCTTTAAAATCTTAGATTGACGATTAAACAAATCGGATAACGAATCAGTTTGTCAAACAATTTAAAATCCATACCTACCTCGATTTTGATTCACGATTCCTCCTTTTTGCAGGAGAGGATTATAGGTATAATCTAAAATCGTCAATCTAAAATTAAAACACCCAGGTCATACCCAAACGATAGGATCGTCCCGGCATGGGGTAAAACTGAATCACATCGTATTGCTTATCCGTAAAATTGATTAACTCAGCCTGGATGCGCAACCGGCAACTCTTCAACACAAACTCCCGGGATACCGAAGCCGAATGCTCCGCATACCCATCGATACGATTGGCCCGGATATTTTGAGGCAAACTGTAGCGTTCTCCGGCTCCCATAACGGTATAAGCCACATTCGCCCAAGGCATATCCAGATTCAGAGCTCCGTTTCCGGAATGCTTCGGTGTATAAGGTATCTGGTCCTTATAATTTTTGTCTTTCGGATTGGTAACGTCGATCGCTTTCTGATAGGTATAACCGCCCGATATACGCAACCGGATATCCTCCCTGAAAGCCAACGTTACGGCTAAAGCGACATCCACACCGGTAATATCCACTTCTCCCAGATTCATCATCTTCCATACATAGGTCGTCGGCCGGGCGACAATTTTATCCTCTACCCGGTTGTAATACCCGTCGACAGTCAGTGATACATAAGGAACAACTTCCGTCAAACTCCCGTTCCAGGTTATTCCGGCATTGAACTCTTTCGCCAATTCCGGTTTCAACCCGGTATTTCCCATACGCAGGTAATACAAATCATTAAACGTAGGTACCCGGAACGTACTCTTATACAAAAAACGGAAATACAAATTCTCTCTCTCCCAAGGTCGTAGTGACAAACTTACCGCTGGAGTCAGTTTTTCCCGGTTTTTAGGTCGTTTCCCGCTTTTCACGTCATCTATCGTATACGTATTCAGCAAATTAGCCGTCAATGACATAAAACGATACTGATATTTGACGGCCAATGCTGACAGTAAAGTATAACGTGTCGGGAAAGGACATTCCGGAAGATTATTCCACAATTTGTTTACAGACAAATCGGTAGCCCATGAAACGGATAAATTTTTCCGGGGCTGATATAAAGCGGTAACCGTCCCGTAATATTCATGCTGGCGATTCCGGTCGATTTGTTCCCCGTTCTCATATTTTACGTTGACGTCCTTGTATTTATTCCAGGAATAATTGTATTTCAATGCCGCTTTCAATGTCCATGCCCGGTTAAAACGTTTTTCATACCCGGCCTGGGCAAAGAAATTCTGATCCCACAACCGTTCCTTATTATAGGGATTATAATAAATCACACCTCCCGGCAGTCCCCGTTCCGACTGAAAATAGTAAGCCTTAGCCGTCAACTGGCTGCTATCTCTCAATAGCGTGTAAAGATTTGCTTCCGTATGCCAGGACAAAATATCCGAATTGTAACGTTTCTCCCGGGTGACCAATTTGCCGTTCTCCAAAGTAAAAGGATATGCACCGTCTGCCCGCAGAAAATTACCGTCGACGGACAAAGTTGTCCGGTCTGTCACCTTAGCGGCATACCGAAGGTAAGGATTCACCATTCCGAAAGAACCGCCTTTTACCCGGGCTTGCAGGCTATATTTCCGATTATGAACAAATACGGGCCGTTCGGTTTGAATACTCAGTACACCGGCAGAAGCAAACATTTTAGCCGGTTGGAAAATACCATCCTCCTGTCCTACGGCTAACGAAACCCGGGCCACATTATCAAGTGAAAAACGACCGATATCGATTTGCCCGGCCTGACAATTGCTTACCGCTACGCCGTCATATATCACTCCCGTGTGATGAGCCCCCAAACTACGTACTGAAACCGTTTTCAAACCGCCGATTCCACCGTAATCCCGGACCGTCACCCCATTAAACCGCTTGACAACATCAGCCAGATTCTGATACCCCAAACGCACAATATCCTGACCGCTCACCACTTGCAAAGGAGTTGCCGCCTTCACCACTACCGGTCGTTTCCCTGCCGAAACCTCAGCTTGTTGCAGTTCATATATCCGGGTCGTATCTAGCTGAGCATATACACTGCTATAGCATACCGTTGCCAGTATCCCTGTTAACCAAAGCCTATAACATACCCAACGTCCCAAATCGTGATTCATTATAATGATTAAACCACGCCTCCGAAAACCCGGAAACCGTCCGTCTTTTCCCTGTCTCTTTATCCGTAAAATACAAGATGCCAAACGTGCAGCAGCACAACATGATGTTTCCTACAGCCAAATCCTCGAAAGCTATTGAAAAAATGTTTTGCAGGTCTTCTGACTTACCCCGGTTCAGGCGCCTTCCCATTTCAAAGAAACAGTGGCTAAAGTAGTGCCTGACCCTTTATAGGCTTACAGCAGCGGGACTGTCCGGGATTCTCACCCGATTCCCATTTAATCCTAACCGTAGAATTACGGCTCGGAACAAAACGTCGCAAAGATAGTATTTATTTTCCATTCCTTCACCGAAAATAAAAATTTAGTGCCCGGAGAATAAACTCCGGGCACCTAACTATAGTGACGAATTTGCTTCTATATTGTATCTACCTGCTCCCTACGGCCACCTTCACGCAACATTTCACGCATTCGCTTCCGCAGGTTCAATTGTGTACTATCAACTTTCGTTTTACGGGAAGGCATAAAAATATCCTTGTACTTCGCCTTCGTGATCCGGAACTTCATCTTATCCAGTGTACCGGAAATATCGACTCCGGCCCGGAAAGGCAAAATCGATTTCAAAAGTGATATATGATATTTAAAACTCATATCGATATTATGTTCCCCGCCGACAGCCACTTTATAACGGTCTATTTCCAAAAGGAAAGGGAATATTTCCACAATACCGTCCTTTATCGCTACATCAACCGATATACTATCGATCAAATTCCGCTTCTTATTTTTAAACATCAGCATTTTGGATATTTCAGCAAAAGTCTCACCATCCATCAGCACCAGATTATGTCCGTCCAGATAAGCCGCAGCCCGCAAAGTCGGGAGTTCGACCATCATCGTCGAATCAAGCCAGGTCTCAGCTGCAATATTGAAATCCACGACTCCTTCAAAGGAGCGCAGCATAGGAAACAAAGTATCAAGAGCCGGTATTACTTCTACCAGACTATCAATCCGGATTTCATGCATTTTCAATGCAAAGCCCGTATAAGCCCGCAAGGTATCGGATGCTTTATAAATCAGAGAAGCCTCCATATTAGCCGCCGAAGAACGCATATCCAAATCGGAAACCTGAATACACTGATTCTTCATAACCATTTCTCCGTGTATGTTCTCCATCAATAAATTGCCGAACAACATTTTCTCTATATTTGTCCGGAAAACAAAATTGATCCCGGCAGGTACAACAAACACAGAAGAAACACCTTCATACGAAGCCGAATCACTCACAACAGCTACGTTATCCATATCGTCATCCTCTGTTGTAATCTCTTCTTTATAACCGGCGGCTACCTTATCCATATAAGCCGTACCCATATCCAATGCCCGCATGATCTGATTGCAATTGATCATCTTCGATTGTACCGTCAATTCTGCAAACAAGTCTTCCTTTTTAAAAAATGCCCGGGTCAGATTCGTTATACTCCCGGTCAACCGTACATCTGATTTTCCCAGCTTCAACACAGCCGAATCAAGCATGATCTCTTTCCGGTTGAAGTGAATACGTGTCCCCGGCATCCTGAGCCGCAACGGGAAAAACGGTGTATAAGCCCGTAATCCTTTAAAATCAACATATCCGGTCGGAAACCAGATACGGTCGTCCCGCCGGCTACGCGAAGCTTCCACATGTATATCAGCTTTCGCTATATTCAACCGATTATTCAATGCCCTCAAACGCAAACTATCGACCTGGAAATCGGCTTCTATACGCGGAACCGACTTGTCACGTTTTGTCGGCTTCAGGCTCCCTTTGGCATCCATCCGCTTCACACCCAATAACAACGTATCCCGTACGATAACAATCGTTTTACCGATGTGTATCCCGGAATTCACGGTAGCGATTGCCGACGTATCCTTCAAAGGAGTTGTCTTCAATGTCAGATAAGTCGTATCCATCAATACCCGCAATTTATCCTTCACATGAATATCTAACCCCGAATATCCGACAACACCGTTCAGGAAATCGACTCCCTGTACAACCTCCGTATTCTTCCGGTTTGTCGCAAAACCGACTCCCGCCGAACGGACATTCATCACAATACTGTCTTTGGGTATAAATAAGGCAACATCATTCATTTTACACCATCCTCCTACTTTTATCCGGCCATAATCTCCGTTCATCACATCCGACAAAAGTACTTTTGTTTTCAAAGAAGCTCCGATTTTTCCGGTACAAGTCACTCCATCCGTCAATGGAAATATCCGGGTTAAATCATCAAAGTCGATATTGGCATCCAACTTCGCTTTTATCACCGGATCCCTCAGTACATTCTCCACGTCTCCGGCCAGATCGATATCGGTCTTTCCCCCCTTTATACAAAAATTATTCAGTTTTATATAGGACGGTTCCTCCCTCTGTAAATCAATCCTCGCAAAAAAATCAGTATTCAATTCCTCAATCCGGGAAGGCATCCCTTCATAAGCGATATAGCCGTCCGTAATTTTAAATTGTGAAGTCAATAAAGGAACATTCTTTTTTCCATAAACGCCGGTTACCGTTCCCGTACACAAAACATCTCCCCGGATATCGACTTTCCGGTCCTTCTGTAACACAGCATCCGGAATCATTTCTATCAACGTCGCCAAAGAAGGAATGTGAATACCGTATTTCAAATTAACGGCCATCGTCCGGTTAACGGTATCCCCCCGCAATGTCCCTCCTGCACCGAAACGAATACCGTTGACATCGAAAACAGCTTTCTCCAAGGTATAAAGCAAAGAATCCCTGTTTATTTTCATACCGGTTTCTACCCCGAAATTCAAACGACTCACCAGCAACTTTCCTTCTTGCCAGAAAAGGATGTTCTTAGCTGAAAAATCCATATTCAGTCTGGAACGGTGTTTCCCCAGAAAACCGTCCAAAGCCAGTTCCAAATTACTCATACGGGTATAAATCTGAGTACTCCGGTCGTCAAAAACCATCCTACCGTTCTGAATGCGGATATTTTTCAGCCGGATAGCAGAATTAAAACCCTCATTTACAGTATCCGTTACAGTTTCGGCAACGTCAGTCGTATCTGCCGGTAACTGCAATATATCCCAATTCGCTTGTCCGGCAGTGTCTATATAGGCATAAATCCGGGGCTGCTCCAGGACCAAATCTTTTACAATAATCCGGTTCTTCTTCAAAAAAGCCATCGGATTCACCGTTATCAAACACTTCTTCACGACCATTAAAGAATCCTCGGTCGCTGCCAACCGGGTCGTATCCCGGAATTTACAGGAAATAACCGAAGCATCCGATACTTTTAGCCCGAAATCCGGAAAAGTTGAGAAAAAAGTCAGCTCTATTTCACCGACACGCACATCCGCATTCAAATATTCCCGGGCCAATTGCTCTACCTTAGGCGTCAACTTCGAAGGCGTAAATACAAAATTGAGTACGATACCTATAGCTACCGATAAAAACACAACAAGCGTAAAAACAGTCCATAAAAACCATTTTAACCCCTTTTTCCACCTGGATTTTTTCTTTTTCTCAGACATAATCAAATCATTACATGGTAAATTTCAGATCATATATCATGTGCTGTAAATGCCAATCCGAAATCCATTGCCCGCATAATCAACCGATGCTTCTACAACACACAACACCTCCGATATTCTCCCGATTCACAATTCAATACAACAAATATTTTGCCCGGACGATTTTAAAATGTTCCAATCCGGTCTGCCACATTTTCCGAATCTCCGTTTCACTCTTTCCGGCAACAATAGCCTCCCGCAACCCGGAAGTTCCTGCCAGTTTTTCAAAAAACGGAGTAAAAAAAGCATCCTTACCCGTATAATTCCGATAGGCCGTCATCAACCAATCCAAACGCAATTTTTTACCTTCCTTTACTTCATTGAACTCCTCCCGAAGATCCATTCCATAACATACTTTTCCGAGGCATTTCGGATTTTTACTCATACCCGGAATACTTTCCGGTATAAAACGATAAGGCATATCCGTCAAAGCCGGGTGTCCGAATACCTGAAAAGGCGTCGCAGTACCTCTGCCCTCACTAACCACCGTCCCTTCAAAAAAACATACCGACGGATAAAGCAGTACCGACACCTCATCCGGAAGATTGGGCGAAGGCCGGCAAGGTAAAGCAACTACCATCTCCCGTTTCCAATTCCTGCATCGGATCACCGTTAAATCACACCGTTTTCCATCGTTCAACCATCCTTCTCCATTGATCATCATCGCATACTCCCCGATCGTCATTCCGTACACCACCGGAACCGGATGCATCCCGACAAAAGAACGGTACTTCAAATCCAACACCGGCCCATCCACATAAAAAGCATTCGGATTAGGCCTGTCCATCAGTAAAAGCCGGCAATCATTCTCTGCACAAGCTTCCATCAGGTAATGCAACGTCGAAATATACGTATAAAAACGGACACCGACATCCTGCATATCAAAAATGACAATATCCACACCGGCCAAATCTTCCGGAGCCGGCTTCTTTTTCTTTCCATACAAAGACACCACCGGAAGCCCTGTACGTTGATCGGTATAATCTCCGATATTCTCTCCGGCATCGGCATCCCCCCGAAAACCATGTTCAGGACAAAACACCTTTACGACATGCACGCCTTTTGCCCGCAAAAAATCTAAAGTATGAGACGACAAGGCTGGTTCGTTTTTACGTTCACCAACCCAATCATAAGTCGTTACAACAGAAGTCTGGTTCGCAGCCAAAGCCACTCTTTTACCTTTCAACAGCGTTTCATATTTCCCGAAATCCATAATTCCGGGAAATACTTTTTCCTGTCCCATCCCTACACACAGAAGCCCGCAAAATGCGATAAAAAGAATTCCAAATTTTATACTCATATCTCAACAACGACCTCTTCCGGAATTAATTCATTTTCCCGATTCCTGATAATCCAACTTAACCGTATTCAATATAGCCTCTACCCGCTGAAGCCGATTCCGCTTTTTATCATCGGGAGCATAAACATATCCCATCATATAATCAATCCGGTTATTTTTAGCATCCAATATAACATTCATAACATAAGGACCTCCCATATAATCATTTACAACCGTCCACAAACCTCTCATCATTACGGCATAATGATCCCCGTTATAATTAAATATCTTCGTTTCTGTCGGCGCAATTGTATCCAAGGCCATATAGGTATTGGCCAACGGTCCCGGTATATTGCGTTTTAACTCTGCATTTACCGTATCTACAATAGCCTGAACATGGAATTGTGAAGCATCCTTATATTCTTTTTCAAAAAAGATAATTCCCCGGCCATCGGTCCGGGTTTCCCGGGAAATCCAAACAAAACCGTCAATATCTTTATTGACAATATAATCTCCCGGACAAGCCACATACATGTGGTATTTGTCTTTAAAAAGATTGTATACGGCCGAATTCGGCTGTTTTTTATAGACACTGATCAGACGTTCCTGCTCCGCTTTCATAAAAACATCCAGTATCGATTGTTTATTCGCATCAAATACATTCACAAAATCAGTCTCATTCGGAGCCTGTATCTCAAAATACTTTTGCCCTTTTGCCCAGGGACTGTCTTTAAAACGAATTGCCGTCGAATCTATTTTAGGAGAAATACGAACCAACAAAACATTTCTATACCCTTTTACATTCTTATCGAAAGAAGCCAAAGGCAAATTCAATATATCCATAACAGGTTCCGGTTGCGGCAAACCCAATTGCTCCTGCGAGAACCAGGCTTTTACGGTATCTCCGGCCGGACCGTTCCATAGATCTTTGTCCATCACGACTAAAACCTCATTCATACTTCCGGCAAGATTCGATAATCCGGTGGTCGTTTTGTCTTTACAAGATACGACAGTAACCAGCAAGATTACCATAACGGCAATTTTCAATAAAGGTGTTGTTTTCATAAGCGCGGATTTATATTATTTTTCAGTTCTAATATAATAATAAAATAAACATTTTTCAATCTCCGAATTTACTCTCCGACAAATCCAGAATTCCTTTCACCGAACCGACCAGGATTTTGGCTTCAACCATCAAAGGCACCCGGTTTTCATCCTTGCTCACCCATATCTTCATATTTTCCCCGCCTTTAAAGACATCTCCTTCCACCAATAAGGGAGAAAACACATAAGAATCCCATTTCTTCTTTCCCACTTTTATTTTCTCTACTCCCAGATAACGAATATACAAATTGTAAATCTTACTGTCGATTAAAATCTTTATCGGCACGGTATCCTTGGGCTTCAGCTTATCGAAATCAAGCCCTCGCGCCATCCAGGCCACAGAGAGCATATCGTAAGTCTCCGGCAGTAACTCTATCGTATCCTGACGGATATATTTACCGATCTTATTTATTACACCATACGCTTTTTGATTCGTGTAATCGAAACTGTAATCAAACGTCTTATGATAATTTCCTTCATGTGCTTTTCGGGAAAATTCATAAGGCAGAAACGTATCGGGGTGAAACTCAGATGTCAGCGTATCCCGCAACTTAAAAACCCAATCCCAGGAAGGTAATGAATACCCGACAGCATTCAACAAAACAGCTTCCGGATATTTTTCAGATTTGCCCATTGTAAACTCGACCAATCCGGCCCTGATCCATATAATTCCCCAATTATAATAACCGGTATATACCAGTTTTTCTATCGGCGGCAATTTCTGCTGTGCCGATAAAGGGAAAAATGTATATAACACAATTATTATGGCTATCACTCTTTTCATACACTCTTTTTTTCCGGCATATATCGCTTTCCTGCTTCCCGGTCGTCCCGACTCAGTATATTATTCCCACTTACATGCCTGTTTATTTTTTCTTCTTCGTATCTTTTTCTTCCTTCAGCTCCCCTCCGATATATGAACTTTTCAAATCAAAGGTTTGTTCTATATCAAAATTTTGTTTGATACTGATTTCTGTCGGTAAATAGCGGACAACTTCCGCCTGCTTCCCCTTCAAATACAAACCGGGATCCCAGATCCCATTCCGGTTTTCATCCAATATTGCCCGAAGCCGGTACTTCCCTTCATGCAAAAAGTCAAAAACCAGATCTCCGGATTTATCTACGATTTTTTCAGCAACAACGTTAAAAATTCTCTGTCCTTTTTCTGTCTTTTTATTATCCGGCTTATAAAGCTGTACGATAACCTGCCCTTCTACCCCTTCCAGATGCAGCTGCAATTTACCGTAAAATTCAAGCGGGCGGACTTTGAACTTCTTATCCAATTTATCGTTATGCCGCCCATAAATATCGGAAATCACAGCGGAATCGACCAACAGTTCATACTCCGCCTCGGGTTTCCATTCCTTTTCCAGGCGGAAACGCCGTATATGGACACTGTCCGGCACAATTTTAAAATCGGTAGGGACATATAGTGTATCGACTTTTTCCAATAACTGAACATGCTCTGTTATATCCTGAGTCACCGGACGATCAAATTCCAGAAAGATACCGATATTTACATCCTGTTCCCGATCGACACTGGCCGTCATTTTTAAAAAGTCGATGACAGGTTTCTCCGCGTCTTTCTTCCTTCGCTTCGCCTTCTCGTTTACCTTTTTATCCGTAAACACCATCTTTACAGTATCCAGATAAGGCGATTGCATACCCGTACTGTCCGTTCGCAAATAAGACAGTTGAAAATGCAGCGTATCGCGCTTATACACGGTCGAATCCTTTATCCATAAATTAATGGTATCTCCACCGGGGGACACCTCTGGAAAATACCATTTCCCTTCAGTCACCGTATCCAATAGCTGAATAGCAAAATCATTCTTCCCCGGAACACTGAATACAAAACTCAATAACTCCCGCTGTTTCCTTGCCTCATCAACCATATACAGCTGTGTCGGAGTTTCTAAAAACATCCTCATATACAAATTATTCGGCCCGTAAGCCAAATAAGAACGTTCTACGATAGAATCCCCTCCGAGCGTATCCGTTCGGCTGACAGAAAATACAACCGGACGTACCAATGTATCCAAAAAAGCAACCTGTTCTCCTTCCGGCGCATATTTATAATCCCGGTTTTCGTCCATAACCGCCACAACCTTATAATCCGCTTCCCGCAAATTCGTTATCCGGAAAAATCCGGAACTGTCCGTACGTCCCATATAACTGGGAATCTCCTTCAAAGGCACAGAGTCTGCGGTATTCTCATACAGAAAAACATAACTGTTTACAACCGGCTCATTCGTCTCCGCATTCACGACATTTCCGCTCAATTCCAGGGTATCAATCACTGCACCCGTAGAAAACACATACCGGTAATACCCTAACGGATTACCTTCATTATTGTCTACTATCGCATCGGCAAAATCAAGGCTATAAGTCGTCTCCGGCCGCAATGTATCCTGAAATTCAACCATAATGTATTTCGCTCTCAAACGCACCCGGGGTTTCTTGGCCTGAGGCGGAGAAATAATAAATTTCTCATTGACACTCTTTAAAGCGACAAATTCATCGAAATAAATATTAATACTTTTCTTATTGAAATTTGTACTGAACGAAGCCGGCTGTTCTGCTATCACACGAGGAGGAGTCTCATCTTTAGGTCCTCCCTCGGGATATCCCTTATTCGCACAGGAATGCATCACAATAATGATGAACAATATTCCCAATCCCCACAAACAGGCCGTAAAGCAACGAGATCTATTCATAAAACAAATATTAAAATTTATGCTTCAAAAAACGGGCAATCTTCCCCATCTCTGACTCTTCATTGGCATTGAATCAACAAAGTTATAAAAATTATCCTACATAAGGATTCTGTAACTATGTTTTACAAGCAGACACACAAGAATTCAGCCTTAATCGTATAAAAATCTCATTTTGTAACAACTCAGACTTCCGTCCTCGCCAAACATGCCAAACTGAATCTTACATGACCTGCCTCTGCCAATGTACGTATACAGGATTTTATTGTTGCCCCGGTCGTAATAACATCGTCTACGACAAGAAGATGCTTACCGTAAAGCACGTCCGTTTTCTTCAACCGGAAAATATTCTCGACATTTTTCTGACGTTCACCGGCACTCTTCCCGGTTTGAGAAGCATTGTCCTGAACCCGGCAAACGATATCATCCCACAAAGGAACCTTCATCGCTTCCGCCATCCCCAATGCAATCTGCCGGGCCTGATTATATCCCCTTCGTTTTTCTCTTTTCGGATGCAAAGGGATGGGAACAATAGCATGGACGCCGGACCGGTCACCGATCTTCCCGCCCAGCATCCGCCCCAGGTATACGCAAAGCTCCTTACCGGAACGATACTTCACCGCATACACCAGATTTTTATAATCATTGTATTTATTATAATAGAAAAGCGCATACAATGACCCGACATCAACAACCTCATCCTCCATCAATAACCGGATATCTACAGATTGATAAGCGGGATCGGCCAAAGGGAAATCGGCCAGACAAGGCGAACATAAATACTTTTCTCCCCTTACCAAAGCCTCCTTACACACCACGCAAAGCGGGGGATAAAATAAACGGACTATAGACTGAAAAATGCGGTTGCCCTCATTTTTCATTTTAATTTCACATCCGCCCCTTTCTCTTCTTTCATTTTATAAAAACGTACCCATTCAATCTCCATACGGGACGGCACACATTTTCCTCCCGGTTCCTGATTACATCCCAATCTGAAAAATACATACATCGGGATATCCGGGATATTTTCGTGCACTTCTTTAACAACCGTATCATTGACCATCCATACCATTTTTTCACGGGTCCACTCCAATGTAAAAATATAAAAGTCATTGGACAGATGTATATCTTTTAACGGCATAATTTCATTTACAACCTTACCCTTGGAAGTATAAATCTTTCCCATTTGCAAGCCGTTTGCCCCGGATCTCATGATCTCGATATGCGGCATATCCCGGTCTCCGCGCATCCCGAAGCATTGCACTACCGACGAATGATTGAGCTTTATTTTGGCTTCAAAACGGCCGAAACACTGCCGGAACGCACAAGCCGTACTCAATGCAGCAGAAGTATATTCATATTTCTTTTCCCGGATACCCAAAGAAGCATCCCAATATTTACCGATAATCTGCTCTTTCTTAAAATTCAGCTGCACCGACTTTTCAGTAAATGAAATATTCTCAGGTAAAAACAACTGAACATCATTTCCGACACCATAAGTATCGTTTAAAAAACGTTCTCCGGCATAATAACGGGTAATCCATTTTTGCTCATTCAGACTTCCGCCTCTGAATGTATCTTCAAACACCGGTTCCCAACGACACATATTTTTAAAATGCACATCAGACTGCAATGAAAAATACTTTACAATATCCGGGCGTTTCTTCAAAGCTTCATACTCACACAGCAATTTATAATCATCCGTTGTCTCATACCGTCGTTTATTCAACAGATACTCCCGGTTTTTACGGAACTCATCCGATTTAATATAAGCTGTAAGCTTCTCGAACTCCTGAGGTAAAGTCGTAGCCTTTACTTCTGCATAATGCCTGAACCTCTTATTTTTCTCAAACAATATCAAGGCTTTGATCTTCGGATGAGCAACTATATTCCGATAAGCCATATACTCTTCGGGCCGCAGCTTTTTATCGAACCCCGGAGTAGTCACAATCACCCGCAAACGGGCATATTGCGCATATTCATCGGTTTCTTTTACTTTTAAATATCCTTGTAACTCCTGAGATTCCTTAATCAGATAATAATTCTTTAGCTTCTCGGCTTTGAGCAACTTTTTATAGTCTTTTTCCCGGTTGTAATATTCACTCTCCTTATACCTTAAATGTTCGATTTGTTTCCGCTTATTCTTAAATACAGGACTGTTTACATATTCATCCAACTCATAAAAACGCTTCAAGTCATCACTCTCTCCCACCTTTCGGTACAAGGCGTAATCTTCGTCAAAAACCTTCCTTAATGTCTCTGCATCAGCTGTCGTACGAACCTTTTTACTTCTCGAAAACAATCCCATAATCCACTTGAATTTAGTAATCTTACACCCTATATGCTAATCATCCGGGACTTCCAGCAAATCAATACCACCACCCCTGGTTTAGTCAAACACATATCTTAAATAAAGCAAAGTTAATGCAATAATTTTAAATTTAAAACCTTACATTCAAAATTCCATTATTGCTTAACGAAATTGTAAGTTATTGTTCCCGTTTGCAAAGCCGGAGCTCCCGGTTTCTCATTAAAGCGAGAACGCAAAGCAGCATCCACGGCAACATCATGCAAACAATCGTCCTGCTGTGATTCTGTTGCAACCACCTCTGCCCGTTGCACCCTCCCCTTTCGGTCGACCACTATCTTTACCACAACCCGTCCTCCAAATTCGCATTTAAACACAGGTATCGGCAAAAAACGCGCATAACGCTCCGGCAGATTATAAGAAACACTGCTTTTCCCTGAATAAAATGTCGATTTTAAAGAATCCAGCAACTGTTCCTTTTTATCCCGGTCATATTGCAAACTGTCTTTCTTGTAATTTTCATCTTTCCGGGCCTTATAACGACCGCTATATTCATCCGCCTCCAACTCCTCCATCACTTCATCAATATAAGACTGTACATTCGGTGTTTTATTCGATTTCTCGCGGACATTCTCGTTAACCGCAATAGAGCGTAACATCGCCTGTACCTCTTCCGTTGATGCTTTTTTACGGATTTCTTCCCGTTGCTGCTTCTCTTCCAGTATTTTTTCCAACTCCTGCGGAGACGATGCCGCCAACTCGATTTCTGTACCCAAAGGCACCTCCAGCCGGGCAATCCCCATACTCAACAGAAAAATAGCAAGCAATAAATGAAAAATTATTGTCCCCAAAATTCCCGTTTGATGAGCATAAAACTGCTGTATAATATATTCTTTAAAATTCATCCTTATCCCCATTTTCCGACTACTCAAAACGGATTGCACGAATAGGACTGATCCTGGATATCAACATCGTCGGAACAACCAGCATCAATGTAGATATCACCAACACCCCTATATCAAGTAGAATCACAAACACAAAATTAAAATGAATAGGTACCGTATCCATATAATAGGCCACCGGATCCAGAGGTATTACCTGAAAAAAATATTGTATCCCGGCCAATACGAAAGCCAGGATATTCCCCCAGATCATTCCTCTGCCGATCAAACCTGCCGCTATATACAAAAACAACTTGCGTAAGTTAACATTCGTATAACCCAAAGCTTTCAAGATTCCGATCAAAAAAGTTTTATCCAATATCAGTATCAGTAAGCCGGATACCATATTGAATCCGGCAACCACAATAATCAGCACTAAAATAATCCATACATTCGTATTCAGCATCCCCAGCCAATCGAACAAACTGGGAGCCATATCATACAATGTCGTAACCTTACACATATTTCCGGAATCCTCCCAAGGCAGCAAATCATAAACTTTTTCCTCCGCCACAGGCAACAAACCGATATCTTTCAAATCTACGGCAATTCCGGACACTTCATCGGACTGCCAGCCGTTCAACCGCTGCAAATGCCGGAGATCACAAAAAACATATATGTTGTCGTACTCTCCGAATCCGGTGTCATAAATACCTTTCACGGTAAATACTCTTACCCGGGGCGGATCCTGCACAAAATGAGCATTTATCTTCTCTCCGGCCTCCACTTCCAATAGCGAAGCCACGGCCTTTGATATCAAAATCTCGTCGGAAGCTTTAGCCGTACTGAAATCCGGATAGTCCCCGGACACCACATGTTTCCGGATAAAATCTCCCGGATAAAGAGAATCGACACCGTACAACACAACCCCATGGATTTGCTTTTTGCTTTTCAATATCGCCGGCTTAGCCACATACGGATAAACCGTTGCTACTTCCGGCAGTTCTGCGATTTCAAACAAAAGCGTATCCGATACCCGGACCTTCTCCGCTGCGTCGTAAGAATTATAATTCCCGTAAGCAACGACATTCAAATGAGCGGAAAAACCGGTCAGCTTATCCGTAATCTCTTTTTTGAAACCGGTAATAATAAATATGGAAAGCAACATCACACATACCCCCAAAGCAATCCCGACCAAAGCAATCCGGACAATAGGAACGGACACCGTACTATTCTCCTTGCCTTTCAGCAATCTCCGGGCTATGTATAATTCTAAATTCACGTTTCTTTCTCCCTATTAAAATTAAAGCATCCTACACAACCGATACGAAATCAGAATTACACCTTACAAACTTTAAACGAGAAAAACACCTTTCGTCTCACTTCAACAGCAATTTCTCCCGTTTATCCGTAATCTCAAATTCAGTTGCGCGATACTTTACTGCGCTTAAGGCAAAATACCCGTACAAAAGTAAAGTAAAAAGTAAAAAGTAAAAAATAAACGGGAACAATTCCCGGAAATCAGAAAATACAGGAAGAAATAATATTTATAAATTAAAATGGAAGAAAAGTTATGTTTTTTCAAGAAAATTGTCTAATATTGTTTCAAAATGTAAGCAACTACTCACTAATCATGCAAAACAATATTATTGACATTCAAGTTGTAGAAAACAAACTTGCTGAGGCCGGTATATCGGACCTCGAGCATGCTTCGATCCGGGATGTTGTAAAAGTCGCCAATCTGTTAGAAAAGGCGAGCAGTATTCAATTTATCCGAATGGAAATGGGTGTACCCGGACTCCCGCCTGCCCAAATCGGTACCGAGGCAGAGATCAACGCTCTGAAAATAGGGGTTGCACAATATTATCCCATGCTGGAAGGTTATCCGGAACTTTCGGAAGAAGCAGCCCGTTTCGTAAAAAATTTCATGGATATCGACATCAATCCGGCACACATCATTCCGACTGTCGGCGCGATGCAAGCCTCTTATACGGCATTCATGGCCCTTACCGAATGTAAAAGCGGTAAAGATACGGTGCTGTTTATCGATCCCGGATTTCCCGTTCAAAAAACCCAACTGGACGTTATCGGCAAACCTTATATTACATTCGACATTTACGAACACAGAGGGAAAAAACTACGTGCTAAACTGGAAGAATATTTAAAAAAAGGGAACATCTGTGCAATCGTTTACAGCAACCCCAATAACCCGGCCTGGATTTGTCTCACGGAAGAAGAATTACAGGTCATCGGAGAATTATCCAAACAATACGATACCATCATCCTGGAAGATCTCGCTTATTTCGCCATGGATTTCCGGAAGGATCTTTCACATCCGGGAAAGGCTCCTTTCCAGCCGACGGTTGCCAAATACACGGACAATTACATCTTCATGATCTCCAGTTCGAAACTGTTCAGTTACGCCGGACAACGTTTGGGATTACTCTGCATATCGGATAGTTTATACCGGAAAAAATACGAAAACCTGAAAAAAAGATACGGTTCGGAAGAATTAGGTTACACCTTGGTGTATAAATTGATTTATACCCAAACTTCAGGAACGGCCCATTCTCCCCAATATGCCGTTGCAGCAATCTTAAAAGCAGCCAACGAAGGAAAACTGAACATTCTGTCCGGAGTCAGGGAATACGAAACCCGGGCAAAAGAAATGAAGCAACTTTTTCAGGAAGCCGGTTTCAGGATTGTATATGATAAAGACGGCAATGAAGATATAAGTGACGGATTTTATTTTACCATAGGTTATCCCGGATTTAGCGGGGGTGACCTTGCCAAAGAACTCCTGTTTTACGGCATATCCTCTCTTCCGCTGAAAGGGTGTGGCAGCAACCGGCCGGGCTTGAGAGCCTGTGTTTCACAAATCGGCCTGGACAAAATGGGTACCTTAAAAGAAAGATTGGAAGCTTTTAAAAAAGATCACGGCCATTAACCGTTAGAGCGGTTAAAATTGCACATGAAATAAGGAATTGTGAAAAATCGGGTTATGAACCTTACACACAGAAAAAAAATATGTGCAAATATTGAATTTGAGAACAAAATAAAGAAACCTTTTTTGGTACTTTTGATTTTAAAATGTAATTTTATACCCCGATAATAGTTACAATAATTAATAAAAAGACGATAATATTATATAATTTATAACTTTTTAAGATATGGCAAAATTCAGAGGAGCAATCGTTGTGGACAACGAAAAATGTAAAGGATGCGGCCTATGCGTCGTAGCCTGCCCGACGAAAGTAATCGATCTCAATCCTGATGTAAACGGTAAAGGCTATCATTATGCCTATATGAAGAATCCCGAAGCATGTATCGGTTGTGCCAGCTGCGGCTTGGTATGCCCCGATTCAGTAATCAGTGTTTATAAAATGAATGTAGAATAAATAAAACTACTTGAAAATGTCTGAAGTAAAATTAATGAAGGGTAATGAAGTAATTGCCGAAGCTGCTATCAGATGTGGCTGTGACGGTTACTTTGGTTATCCTATTACCCCCCAATCGGAAGTTATGGAAACCCTCATGGTACGTAAGCCATGGGAAGAAACCGGGATGGTCGTTTTGCAGGCAGAAAGTGAAATTGCTTCTATCAATATGGTATATGGCGGTGCCGCCTGCGGTAAAAAAGTAATGACCTCTTCTTCCAGTCCCGGTGTCAGCTTAATGCAGGAAGGTATGACCTATATTGCAGGAGCCGAATTGCCTTGTCTGGTCGTAGACGTTGTCAGAGGAGGCCCAGGCTTAGGAACGATACAACCGGCACAGAGCGATTATTTCCAGGCGACCAAAGGCGGTGGACACGGTGATTATCACCTGATTGTATTAGCCCCGGCTTCTGTTCAGGAAATGAATGACTTTGTCGATCTGGGATTCGAACTGGCTTTTAAATACCGGAATCCGGCGATGATCCTGTCTGACGGTGTAATCGGACAGATGATGGAAAAAGTAGAACTTTCCCCGTATAAACCGAGATGGACGGACGAAGAAATCGAAAAAATTTCGGGTAGCTGGGCATTGACCGGTAAAAAGAAAAACCGGAACGGACATATCATCACCTCTTTGGAATTGGATGCACACCGGCAAGAAACCTTTAACGAAAAACTACAGGCCAAATACCGGAAAATCGAAGCAAATGAAGTAAGATTCGAAAAAATCTTATGTGACGATGCCGATTATCTCATTATCGCTTACGGCTCATCCGCACGTATCTGTCAGAAATCAATAGAACTGGCTCGTCAACAAGGCATTAAAGTCGGATTATTACGTCCTATTACCTTATACCCGTTCCCGACAAAGGCCATTGCCGAAATGAGCGAAAAGGTAAAGGGCATGCTGACTGTCGAGATGAGTGCCGGTCAAATGGTAGAAGATGTTCGTCTGGCTGTTAACGGCAAAATACAGGTTGAACATTACGGACGTATGGGTGGAGTTGTTCCGACCCCGGAAGAAATTATCGATGCACTGAAAGACAATTTTAAATTGTAATCTCTCACAGTTGTCAATTTAAAATCTACAATTTAAAATTTAAAATTAAAACGCAATGATTGATATAAAGGATATAGTAAAACCGGAGAATCTTGTTTATAAGAAGACCTCTCTGCTTACCGACAACGTCATGCATTACTGTCCGGGATGTACTCATGGAGTAGTCCATAAGCTGGTTGCAGAAGTTATCGAAGAATTGGAAATACAGGATAAAACCATTGGTGTTTCACCGGTAGGATGCAGTGTTTTCGCATACAATTACATTGATATCGACTGGGCAGAAGCTGCTCACGGACGGGCTCCGGCCGTTGCTACGGCTATCAGCCGTCTGCATCCCGAAAAATATGTTTTCACTTATCAGGGAGACGGCGACCTGGCTTCTATCGGATGTGCCGAAATCATGCATGCCTGTAACCGGGGCGATAATATCGTTGTCATCTTCATCAACAATGCCATCTATGGTATGACAGGTGGACAAATGGCTCCGACCACCCTGATCGGACAGGTAACGGCTACGACACCTTACGGCCGGGATGTCAAATTGAACGGATTCCCGATGAAACTGACGGAATTGATCGCTCAATTAGACGGAACCTGCTACGTCACCAGACAAAGTGCTGACACTCCGGGTGCCGTTCGCAAAGCCAAAAATGCAATTAAAAAAGCATTTCAAAATACACGTCTCGGCAAAGGAACCTCTTTTGTAGAAGTGGTAGCTACCTGTAATTCAGGCTGGAAAGTAAGCCCGGTAGAAGCCAACAACTGGATGCGCGAACACATGTTCAAAAAATATCCGTTGGGAGACATCAAAGACATTTAATAACATTGTAGATTTCAGATTTACGATTTCAGACTTTTCCGGTCTGAATCGTAAATCATAAATCATAAATCGTAAATATTATCTTTATGACAGAAGAAATAATTATAGCAGGCTTCGGAGGACAAGGAGTACTTTCTATGGGAAAGATCCTGGCCTATTCCGGAATTATGCAGGATCAGGAAGTATCCTGGATGCCTTCTTACGGCCCTGAAATGCGTGGAGGTACAGCCAATGTCACCGTTATCATCAGCGATGAACGCATCAGCTCTCCTGTATTGACACGTTTCGACACCGCTATTATCCTGAACCAACAATCCATGGATAAATTCGAATCCCAGGTTAAACCCGGAGGCACATTAATTTACGATCCGAACGGTATCACACACCACCCGACCCGGAAAGACATCGATATCTATCGCATAGAAGGTGCCCGTCTGGCTGCAGAAAGCGGAAATCCCAAAATCTTCAACATGATTATTCTAGGAGGCTTTCTGAAAGTAAAACCGATTGTTAAATTGGAAAACGTAGAAAAAGGACTTCAAAAATCCTTACCGGCCAGACACCATTCTATGATACCTATGAATATCGAAGCCATCCGTACGGGAATGGACAATATCGAAAGCGTAAAATAAAACACTTCCGTAAAGCCGGATAAAAAAGGGGATACAAATTTTTAAACAAATACAAACCTTTTTTCTCACCTTACTCTGAAAAAACCGGGAAATATGTTCCCGGTTTTTTTTACGTAAAAAAAGCTACCTGAAAAATCAGGTAGCCTTCTGAATGTTCCCGGAATTCCAAATCCATGAAGGGGAGAAAGAATTTGAAACTACCGGGAACCAGGTATATGTGTCTAATTAACCATAACTACTAAATATTTCGTTTGTCCCCAAAATGCATTCTCGTCTTTTACTACCAGATTCAACATACCGTCCTCACCGGCTTCCAGGCTGTAAGAATCTTCAGGATGCACCGACAACACCTTTGCTTTCTTGCCATTCAACGCTATCGATTTTGCTTCCCGGATATCAACATCCTTAAAAGAAGCCTTTTGTACCTGGGATGATACGATCGGCGGACAGAATATTCCCTGACGGGTTATCACATTCGCATCTTTCAACTCTTTCCGACTGCCAACCAAATAATGAGCCGTATGGATAGCCTGATCCTGTTCGGTAATTGTCATTTTCTGAGCAGCCGATTGCTGATTCAAATCAGCTACATCCTTATTCAGATTTTCAACCTCCTGTGTTTTTGCCAGCAACTGCTTATCTCTTTCGGCAAGCTGTGCCGTAATCTCAGCAATCTTCTGCGTCCGGACTTCCAATTCTTCATTCAGACTTGCGATCAATTTTTTAAATTCTGCAGACTGACGTTTATTCCGGCCATCCAATTTATTAATTTGATCTTTGTAACCTGCAATAGCCTCGGTAATCGCTTTAATATCGGCTTTTAAAAGAGCAATTTGTTTTTTAGACTTACTGGCTCCGGCATTTTCTTCTGCCTCCAATGTCAACAATTTTTCGGCTTCCCGGATAGACTGCATACCGGCAGAAATATCGTTCAAATCGGCAAATAAACCTTCCATCTCGGCATTCTGATTATTATAAGCGACACTCAAAGAATCCAAACGACCTTGTAAATCTTTATATTTTTGCGAACTTTCTACACAGCCACCAAGGAAAAACAAGACACATACGCTGACTGTTCCAATGACAAACTTTTTCATAACGATCTGATTTTAGTGATTAATTATATCTTTTCTCATTTATTTATAAAATGAAGCAATCTACATACCAAAAAGCATATAAACCACAATAAACTAACAACCAGCTTATTATAAAAGAAACAGCATGCACCCCGATTGGGGAATATGGGGAAAAGATTAAAAAAATGAGGAAAAATTCCACAAAAAAAATCTGTTGTCACCCTGGAAGTAACAAGCGAGTCCCAAACAGCCTAAAAATAAACCCGCATTGCCCACTCAGGATGACAACAGAGTAACTTTATCGAAACCTATTTTCGGTAATCGTAGAAGCCCACTCCGGTTTTACGTCCCAGCAAATTTGCCCGGACCATTTTACGGAGTAGTGGATGCGGCCGGTACTTGGAATCTCCGAATTCATCATGCAATACTTCCATAATTGCCAGACATACATCCAAACCTATTAAATCAGCAAGCGCTAAAGGCCCCATCGGATGATTAGCCCCCAACTGCATAGCTTCATCTATTTCCTCCTTTGAAGCGACTCCGTCGGCCAGAATACCGATTCCCTCATTAATCATCGGTATCAGAATCCGGTTTACAACAAAACCCGGAGCCTCATTCACACTCACCGGCACTTTCCCAAGTTGCCGGGCAATCTCAAACACCCGGTCATGTACTTCCGGAGAAGTCATCTGCCCCTTTATAACTTCAACCAGTTTCATAGCCGGAACCGGGTTGAAAAAATGCATTCCGATAACCTGTTCCGGACGAGAAGTCACAGCAGCCACCTCTGTCACCGACAGAGAAGACGTATTTGTCGCCAAGATAGCATCCGGCTTGCAAATCCCGTCCAACAAACGGAAAATCTCACATTTCACCTCCATATCTTCTGCTACAGCTTCAATCACCAGGTCAGCATCCCGGCAATCGTCGTACACCTGCGTATCCCGGATCCGGGAAAGCACGGCATCCTTCTCTGCTGCTTCCAGCTTTCCTTTCTCTACCATACGGGAAAGATTTTTTTCCATCGCTTTGTGAGCCTTAGCCAAAGAAGCATCAGAACGCCCCTTCAACAAAACGTCAAATCCTGCCTGGGCAAATACCTGGGCAACTCCGTTCCCCATTGTACCCGTTCCAATTACACATATTTTCATAAATTATTGGTTTTAATGATATCCGATAACTTTCGGCTACCTCCATTAGTTAATTCTTCCACCGATTCTTTTTTCTTAAATCCATCGGCTTAAACCTATATACAAATTTTAAATTGTAAATTACCTGACAAAGGAATTCACTATCGCGATTCATTTAATCTCTACAATTAAAACAAATACGCCATTGTAAATATCTACTTATTCAAAAAAGCTCTCATTTTCTGCTTCTGTTCTTCCGTAGCGAAACAAAGCCCAAACAAACCGTTTTCGATAGCAATACCGGTATCGATATCGGTTTCTATCCCTCGGTTTATGGCTTCCTTGGCATACTGTACCGCCAAAGGCGAACGGGAAGCAATTTGCTCCGCCATCTTTACAGCTTCGGACAGCAACATTCCGGGTTCCGTCACCGAATTGACCAATCCGATCCGGGAAGCCTCCGCTGCATCGATAACACGCCCCGTATATATCAACTCCTTCGCCTTACCCACTCCGATGATACGAGGCAAACGCTGCGTGCCGGAAAAACCGGGCACAATTCCCAATCCTGTCTCCGGCTGGGCAAACTTCGCCTTTTCGGAAGCCATGCGAATATCACAGGCTAATGCCAACTCACATCCTCCCCCCAAAGCATACCCGTTAACTGCGGCGATAACAATTTTTTCCGACAATTCGATCTTCCGGAACACCGAAGCACCCAACTGCCCGAAAATTTTCCCCGCTTCTGCATCCAATCCGCTCATTTCAGCAATATCCGCTCCGGCAACGAATGAACGTCCCGCTCCTGTCAGCACGATTACACGAAGCTCCGCATCCTCCGCAAACTTATCGAAAGCCTGTCCCAATTCTTTCAAAACAGAGGTATTCAAAGCATTCAATGTCTCCGGCTGATTAATCGTCAAAATGCCGACCGGACCTTGTTTCCCGAAAAGAAGTGTTTTAAACTCCATCATATTTATTTAACTTTATTTCTCTCATTCTTTAACTTTTCAGTCAACAGCGGAACAATCTTTCTGACATCCCCCACAATACCCAAATCCGCTACCTGAAATATCGGAGCATACTTATCTTTATTAATAGCAATGATATAATCGGATTCTTCCATACCGGCCAAATGCTGTATAGCCCCGGATATCCCCATGGCAAAATAAAGATTCGGACGCACAGTCTTCCCCGTCTGCCCCACCTGTCTGTCATGTGTCATAATTCCTGCGTCAACCATCGCCCTGGAAGAAGACACCTCAGCACCGATTGCCCCCGCCATATCCTCAAGCATTCTAAAACCTTCTGTGTTACCAACTCCACGACCACCGGATACCAATACTTTAGCCTCCGTAATATCAATCAGATTACGTTGCTCTTTCACTACCTCTAATATACGCACTTTAAATTTAGAAGTATCAAAATGTACGGTAATATCTTCAATCGTCCCTTCTCTTTTTTCATTGGCTGTCCCCATACGCATCACCCCAGGACGTACTGTCGACATTTGCGGACGATGCTCCTTACAAATAATCGTGGCCATCAGGTTACCCCCGAATGCCGGACGGGTCATCAACAAATCTCCTTCTTCCGATATATCCAAACCCGTACAATCTGCCGTCAATCCTGTCTCCAGACGGGCAGACAAACGAGGTCCCAAATCCCGTCCGATGGTCGTTGCCCCGATCAGTAAAATCGACGGTTTTCTTTCTCTGATAATCTGAGTAACCGCCTGTGCGTAAGGTTCTGTAATATATTGCTTCAATTCCGGAGCATCCACACACAAAACGGAGTCTGCCCCGTAAGCAATCAACTCCTTCGCTTTTTCTTTTATTCCGCTACCGGCCAAAATAGCAACAACCTTCTGATTTAACCGATCAGCCAATTCCCGGGCTTTCCCCAACAACTCGAAAGCTACATTCTGAATAACACCTTCCCGTTGTTCGGCAAAAACATATACATCTTTATATTGAGTCTTATCCATTCTTTCTAGATTTTAGATTTTAGATTTTAGATTTTAGATTATTCACAAAGCCGAATAAGTGAGTTTTAACCCTCAATCTGAAATCAAAACCGTAAATTAAATAATAAACTTTTCTTTCAGTTTCTCTACAATCAAGTCTGCCGCTTCCGCCGGTTCAATTTCGAATACCTTGCCCGCAGCTTTAGCACCTTTCGTGAAAGACTTGAATACACGTGTCGGAGAACCGTTTAACCCTAACTTCTGCTCGTCGACACTTATATTGCCATAATTCCAAACCTCGACCTCCCTGTTATAGGACTCTACAATACCACGAACCGACATGTAACGGGCCTTATTTGCCGTTGCCAGTACCGTTATAACACAAGGAGCAGGTACTTCGAGCATTTCATAACCTTCTTCCGTCGACTTACGGATAGTAAATGTCACGGCTTCGTTGTTATACTTCAATGCTTCCACATAAGTCACCTGCGGTAAGTCGAGGTGCTCGGCAATCTGCGGCCCTACCTGTGCTGTATCTCCGTCTATAGCCTGACGTCCGGTAATCACCAGATCGTATTCGAGTACCCGCAAAGCCCCTGCAATAGCATTGGAGGTCGCCAATGTATCCGCACCGGCAAACTTCCGGTCACTCAAATGAATCGCCCGGTCTGCTCCCATAGCCAAAGCTTCCCGCAGAATATCGTCGGCCTGGGGCGGCCCCATAGTTATCACCGTTACATGAGCATTATATTTATCTTTCAATTGTAAAGCCATCTCCAAACCACCCTTATCGTCCGGATTCATTATGCTCGGAACCCCATCCCGAATCAATGTTCCCGTTACCGGGTCCAGCTTTATCTCCGTCGTATCGGGAACCTGCTTGATACAAACTACTATTTTCATATTTCGTTCTTTAATGTTATTCTATATTATTTCTCAAAACAACCGCATGCAACACCTGCTATTTCAGCAATGCACCTGCAATAACCATCCGCTGAACCTCCGAAGTGCCTTCGTAGATTTCTGTGATCTTGGCATCCCGCATCATGCGTTCCACCGGATATTCACGCGTATATCCGTAACCGCCGTGAAATTGTACGGCTTTTGTGGTCATTTCCATAGCCGTCTCCGCAGCAAAAAGTTTTGCCTGGGCAGCATCCACAGAATAAGATTGTTTCTGATCTTTCTTATAAGCAGCCATCCGTACCAACAGACGGGCAGCCTGTATTTTCGTTTCCAAATCAGCCAGTTGGAACTGGGTATTCTGGAATTTTCCGATGGATTTTCCGAACTGCTTCCGCTCTTTTACATATTTCACGGTTTCATCCATAGCTCCTTGTGCAATTCCCAAAGCTTGCGAAGCGATTCCGATACGTCCGCCATCCAGCGTCTTCATGGCTATTCCGAATCCCCCGCCGGGTTTTCCCAACAAATTTTCTTTCGGTACAATGCAATTTTCGAAAATCAACTCACAGGTAGCCGATCCCCGGATACCCATTTTCTTCTCTTTCTTCCCGATCGAGAATCCCGGAAAATCCCGTTCGACGATAAAGGCAGAAATACCTTTGGTCCCCAACGACTTATCCGTCATTGCCATCACAATATATACATTTGCATAAGCTGCATTCGTAATAAAAATTTTCGTTCCGTTCAACACATAATGGTCTCCTTCCAAAACCGCCATCGTCTGCTGGGCCGAGGCATCCGTTCCCGCATTCGGTTCTGTCAGCCCGAAGGCACCGATCCATTCTCCGGAACACAACTTCGGTAAATACTTCTTCCGTTGCTCTTCCGTTCCGAACTCGTAAATAGGAGCTGCGCACAAAGAAGTATGAGCAGAAACGATAACTCCCGTTGTGGCACATACCCGGGATAACTCTTCCACAGCCATTGTATATAATATATTATTTCCGCCGGCACCCCCATATTCCGCGGGGAAAGGAATACCCATAATACCTAACCTGGCCATTTTCTCTACGGTTTCCAAAGGAAAACGCTCCTCCTCATCGATTTCTGCTGCCAAAGGCTTCACCTCTTTCTCGGCAAACTCCCGAATCATCTGCCGAAATAATATCTCTGTTTTTGATAATGAAAAATCCATAGTTTATATTTTGAAGATTTGAAAATTTGCAAGATAAAACACCCAAACTTTCTCACATATTAATTTGCCATCAGCTTCAAATCAGGCGTAACGATCAATTCTGCCTCCGTTGCTGCCTGCACCTGCTCTACGGTAAATTCCGGATGTATTTCACGCAATACAAGGCCGTGAGGAGTTACCTCAATCACCCCCATCTCCGTCACAATCAAATCGACCTGTCCGGCTGCCGTTAAAGGCAACGTACATTTTTTCATGATTTTCGGATTTCCTTTCGCCGTATGCTCCATAGCCAGAATCACTTTTTTTGCTCCGACCAGTAAATCCATCGCCCCTCCCATACCCGGCGTCTTCTTACCCGGAATCATCCAGTTCGCCAAATCACCTTTTTCATCAACCTGTAAAGCTCCCAATATACTGACATCCACATGACCTCCCCGGATAATGCCGAAAGAAGTGGCACTGTCAAAACTGGAAGCCCCGGGTAAAGCCGTAATATATCCTCCTCCTGCATTGGTCAATTCCGGGTCTTCTTCACCTTCTGCCGGAGCCGGTCCCATTCCCAGCATACCGTTTTCCGTCTGCAAAATTACATTTACCTCCTTCGGCAAATAATTCGGTACCAGTGTCGGGATTCCGATTCCCAGATTAACGACATCTCCGTCTTTCAGTTCCATAGCAACCCGCTTGGCTATGACCTGCTTTATCTGATCTTTTTCCATAATTTGTATGTTTTAAATTACTCTTTATTTTGCAATCTGTTCCATAATTCCTGTGCAATAAACGAAGCTACATCGTCAGCATAAGTGTTCATGCCGAAACCGGCATCATATCCCAGCTCCTTAGCCAACTCATGAGAAATACGAGGCCCTCCGCAAAGCAACAGCAGTTTGCTCCGTAAGCCCTCGGCTTCCAGCATCTCAACTAATTCCGTGAGATTTTTAACGTGCACGTCCTTCTGCGTCACCGTCTGCGACACCAACAAAGCATCGGCTCCCAGCTCAATGGCTTTGGCTATAAACTCTTCATTGGGTACCTGACTTCCCATATTCAACGTCTCGAACATATCGTAACGCTCCAATCCGTAATGTCCGGCAAACCCCTTCATGTTCATAATTGCATCAATTCCCACCGTATGGGCATCCGTTCCGGTGCTTGCACCGACAACCACAATTTTACGACCGATACGGGTCCGGATAAAATCGTCGGTTTCGGACATACTCCAACGTGTCGATTCCACCTTCGGAACATGAATATTCGTATAATCCACCGTATGGGTACAACTACCGTAACAATTGAAAAAAGTAAATCCTTTCGTCAACTCTTTATGAAATACAACCAACGGATTTTCGAATCCCATCTTCTTCATCAATTGCTTGGCGGCTTCAATGCCTTCCTCCCCATCCGGAACCGGCAAGGTAAAACTAATCTGCGTTTTACCGTCATTCATCGTATCCCCATAGGGTTTTATCTTTTTCAGGTCCAGGGTTTGATCGAAATCATTCACCTCTGTTGAATATAATCCTCCGCTCATATTTTATATTTTAATAATAAATACCCCATTCATAATTAACCGATATATTCAAATATCGTAATAATCTTTATTTTAGTAAATTACAGTATTGAAGCGTAAAGTTTAATATGCCAGTAGACGTATCAGATTTACAACTTCATCCGTCTTCCTCAAATTGTAAATATCACTGTTTCATGATCTTTACAAACGGATTATAATAATTACCTCCTTTTTCTGTTACGCCGTCCAATCCTTTTCCGCCGTTTCTCGGACGCTTGACATCGGCAAAAATTCCTTTCTCGAGCGCCGTAAACAATCCTTCCGTCTCCATTTCCTTCAACAGAGCAATGGCTTTATCCAGCACCTCCGCCGCCCGTTTCCGGATAATACCGTCTTTCTTATATTCGATCTCATCCCCGATATTCCGCATATTATTAAATATATAGCGGGCATTCTCTATGGAAAGATAACGATCCGACATAAAAGGCGTATGAATGGCTTCCGTCGGCATTCCCAGCAACTGAATACCCTGAGAAGTCCATATACCGACCATATTGAACAAAGCATCCTGTATATGTCCCCGGAAAATATTTCCCGTCATAAATTTGGTCGGAGGCATATATTTCAACGTAGCACGGGGAAAAATCTCCCGGATCATCTGAGCTTGTGCCAACTCCAGCAAAAAGCCGTTCTCTAACTCCGGGTCCATTTCAAAGGCATGTCCCAACCCCATCTGTTCTTCCGGTAAACCGGCCAATAAAGCCAATTGCTCATTAATCAAATCCGAAGCCAATACGGTATGAGCCTGTTCCACGGCATCCGCCGTCGTCAGATAATTGTCTTCGCCGGTATTGATAATCACGCCGGCAAAACCGTTGATAACCCGGGACATATACTGATCCACCAGTGTCCGTTGCATATTGATATCCCGGAATAATATTCCGTATAAAGCGTCATTCAGCATTACATCCAACCCTTCCAAAGCTCCCATTGCCGCAATTTCCGGCATACATAAACCCGAACAATAATTACAAAGACGTATATAACGTCCGACCTCTTCTCCGACTTCATCCAGCGCTTTACGCATAATCCGGAAATTTTCCTGCGTAGCAAACGTTCCTCCGAACCCTTCTGTCGTTGCTCCATAAGGAACATAATCCAACAAGCTTTGTCCCGTCGTCCGGATCACGGCTATAATATCAGCACCCTGACGGGCTGCTGCCTGCGCCTGAACAACATCTTCATAAATATTACCGGTAGCTACAATCACATATAAGTAAGGCTTAGGGCCTTCTCCTAAATTTTCCAGATAAGCTGCCCGCTTTTGCTTCCGTTTACTGATTCTTTCAATCGTCGAAGCAACATAAGGTTCCAAAGCCTTTTGGATCTCCTCTGCCGAATGAAACGGCAAACGGGTAATATCCAACTCTCCTTCACCCACAGCTTCAGCTATCTCCTGCGGATCTTTACCCGTAGAAATAATTGCATTCCCCAGAAAAAACAACACGCCCTGCCCCAAGACACCTTTTTCCTTCAATTCACTCACCAATACATTCGGCAACGGTACGGTATTCGCGTCCACACCGTCTATCCCAAGCAAACGGCATAAAGTTCTTTCGACAGCGACAGTCGTATATTGCTCTACGAACCCTTGTACACCGTCGGCAATCTTTCTGGCCAGTTCCTTGGCATGGCCGACCTTCTTAAAATCCAGTCCTAATTTACTCTCCATAGTCCGAATATCTTATTTTTTAATTCTATTTTCTTTTTCCATAACCCGCCTTGCTTTTTCAAGCAACTCTCCGTCGACCCCCAATATCTCGGCGATCCGAATCGCCTCCCGGGGAACTTCTTCCCGCTCTTCTTCCACCAATGAATAATCAATAAACGAAGTAACATTCGCTAATGTCAAAGCACCTTCTATCTTTTCTTCCCGAAAACCTCTGACACGCAATCTTCTGCATCTCCCTTCAATACCGCTGTAATGAGTCGTAATCAACACCGGAACACCGGCTCCCGCCAATAGTTCTACCACCCCACAAACAAGAGCACGTCCTTCCGCAGGATTCGTCGTCCTTGCCAATTCATCTATCAACACCAATATTTTTTTTCCTGCTTTAACTTCCCGGATAATCCCGTCCACACATAACATTTCTGCGGCAAAGGAAGATAAACCGCTCAACTCATCCTGCCCGTCCCCGCTACTGATGGCAACTTCCGCCACGGAAGCCACCCGGGCACATTTTGCCGGAACATAAAATCCGAACTGACACAGACATTGGGCCAAAGCCACACTTTTCAACAAAACCGTTTTACCGGCCATATTGGCTCCGGTAATTAAAGTGACCTCCGGACGGATAACTATGTCCACAGCCTGATAATCCTTACCGTTTCGTTGCAGATTATCTTTAATTTCCGGATGAAACAAACCTTCATAGGCTGTATAAACTTCACCCCCCTCAGCACAAACTTCCGGACGACACAGGTCCAATTGCACCGCCAACAAAGCTTTTGCCTGCAAAACATCCAAATGAGCAACTCCCTCCAAAGCTTTGGACAGCGACTCTTTATATCCCCGAAGTTTTACAGTCAATTCACCCCGGACCCGATCTTCAATCTCCACACTTTTAAAATATAAAGCTTCTGTCACCTCTTCTTCCCCTGCTGATTTTTTCAGCCGGATCTCCTTCCTTAAAGCCGCTAAATCCGGAGAATAAACATCATAAATATAGAAATGGGATATTCCGGTATTTTCCGGATCGAGCAAAACAAAAACAGCCGTCAAATCCGGTAATTCTACCACCGGACAATATTCTGTAAATGCCCTGATCTCAACAACTGCCGAAGCAAAATTTTTGATTTCGAAAAGCTCCAGGTCATCCAATACCGTATTTTCCGATAAACGTTTAATCGTACCTCTGATATTTTTAACACGCTCCAGTGCCTTCCGGAACTTACAAGTCAAAGGCGGATTTGTAGCGGCTACCCGGATAATTTGCTCCGTCTTCTCCAATTCTTTTTCGATTGTTTCAGAACATTCCATCCATGGCTGATGCAATATCCTCTCCCTGCCGACACCGGAACGGAGCTCCAGCCTGTCAATCAGATAACGGAATCCGCTGATTTGTTTTATCGCTTCCCTTACTTGCATCTCTATCACTTACTTTTCATAGTTCTCACATCGTATACCGGTATTTTCAAAGCGGCTTCCAAAGCTTCCCGGAGACGAACGGAATTCAGGCAAAAACCTGAAGGCGACATTGGATTTACCGTCACTCCCAGAAGCCTGGAACGCCGAAGGACCTTTACACGATTCCCTTTATGCACAAAAAAATTATAAGTTTCCGGTAAAGCAAACATGCGGGTAAAATCCTGAATAATCAATTCTACCGGCAAGGCTTGCGTCCGTAAAAAATTCAACAAATTATCACTTACAACCCCGGCGACATACAGACACCTCCCATATCGGAAGACGTCTGCCTTATACCGCTCCAACATCAATGCCGAGGGAATTCCCAGATCCCTGACAACACCCTGCCCGTCAACCGCCCAAATACCGCTTTCCTTTTCTTCCAATTGCCGGCCGATTTGCGGCTCAACCTCTTCTAAAGAAATCAGATCATACACATATTTGGTCTTGTTGACCAACTGGGGTATCGTTCCGGAAACGGCTGCACCTGTAGCTAAAACAAGCCCCTCACAAACAGCAGGCGAACCGTGGCTGAAACGGGACAATGCCCCGTCAACAATTGTCAGACCGACCTCCCATCTCCCCATTCCCGAAATCAATTCTTTCAAACCGGCAGTATCGGGCGGCCCCGAAAGTAAAACTTTACCTCCCGTTTTAGCCCTGGCTGTCACCAAACGTCCCAGTGAAGTGCGCCGGTCACTGATATCCAGCACCTCGGCTACCAACCGTCTTGTTCGATAATGTTGCTCGGTCGTTACGAAAACCATGCCTTCGTAAAGTTCGATTTCCGGCTTCGCTATCTGACAGACCTGATCCCTCTTCTCTCCATCTATACCGATAGAAGTCAATGCAATCGTCCTGCCCGAATCCTTCAATTCCTGTAATATATAATTCAGGCTTTCCGTCTTACCGGTATTCTTCTCCAAACCGATAATCGACAAACTCTTACATCTCAATATATCTTCTATCCAAGACATCATCTGCTCTCCTCCGTCAGGAATCACTGCAACAATGAAAAAATCATCCTTTCGCCAACAAATTCCGGTTCTTCCGATCCAGATCGTTCGGCTCTATCGACAACCTTGTTCCTTTCAATAACTCCGCAACCCCCTCCGTTTTCCGGACTTTTTCACATTCCTCGCAATAACATTCGTCTTTGTAATCGGAAGGTTCCGTATAAGTCGTCACAACTCCTTCAAAATTCCGTAAAACGACCCGATTCGGACTTTGAGAAATCATATACGTCGGCATAACCGGAATCTTACCGCCTCCACCCGGTGCATCCACAACGAATGTCGGTACGGCATAACCGGAAGTATGACCGCGCAAATTTTCGATAATTTCAATACCTTTCGATACCGGGGTACGGAAATGTCCGATCCCCATCGACAAATCACATATATAAATATAATAAGGTCGCACCCGAATACGTACCAGTTGTTGCACCAATCTTTTCATGACATGAGTACAATCATTGATTCCCCGCAATAATACCGATTGATTTCCCAAAGGTATCCCGGCATCTGCCAAACGGGCACACGCTGCTGAAGATTCCTCCGTGATTTCGTTCGGATGATTGAAATGCGTATTCAACCAAATCGGATGATACTTTTTCAACATATTTACCAATCCTTCTGTAATACGTTGAGGTAAAACTACCGGAGTACGGCTCCCGATACGGATAATTTCAACATGCGGAATTGCCCGCAAGCGCTTGATAATATCTTCCAAACGCCCGTCGCTTACCAATAAAGCATCTCCTCCCGACAACAACACATCCCTTACTTCCGGGTGAGCCGCGATATATTCAATTCCCTTATCAATACGCTCCGAAGGGGCAGCACAGTCATGATGCCCGGCAAAACGCCGCCGGGTACAATGCCGGCAATACATCGCACATTGATCCGTAATTAAAAACAATACCCGATCCGGATAGCGATGTGTCAACCCCGGTACTGGAGAATCCCCATCCTCATGCAAGGGGTCCAGCAAATCTGCCGGTGATTTATGTAGCTCTTCTATGGTCGGAATAGACTGCTTACGGATCGGACAATGCGGATTGTCCGGATCAATCAAGCTCAAATAATAAGGAGTAATCGCCATACGTAACGTTTTCAACGACTCGCGTACCCCTTCCTCTTCCTCTCTTGTCAAACGGATATACTTCTTTAGCTGCTCCAAAGTTTCTATTCTGTTTTTTACCTGCCAATGCCAGTCGTTCCACTGTTCATCGGTTACTTCCGGAAAAAACTCTTTTCGTCGGCTTGTCATAGCACTTTGTTTTAATAATAATGTTCCATTCAATCCAATCCGGTCCGAAATAAATTGCCCGATAGCAACCATACTATCCGTTTACCTTGTTCTGATCCGCTCCGGCTCAACCATTATAAACAATCCGGATAGCACGAAGCTATCGGCCACAATCTCTAACCCCAGACTTTTAAATTCTTAAGCATACAATTCCGTAAAAATTTTACGCAATTCCTCACTCTCACGCAGTTCCTGTAAAGTGATTTCAGCATGTCCTCTGGTGTATCCGTTACCAATCAACATCGTTACATCACTACCAACCCCTTCTGCTCCCAAAGCTGCTTTCGTGAAACTTGTCGCCATAGAGAAGAAATAAACCAATCCGGTATCTTTTGTACAAAGAATACTGGTCATTTCCGTATCCGTAATATTCACATTATTAATAGTAATATCACACATTTCTCCATTGGTCAACTCTGAGATTTTCTCCATCACCGAAACCGGTTGTGTCGCATCGGCAGAGAATACATAATCACAGAAACCGAGCTTTTGCAAACGCTCCGTACTCTTTTGACTATGACACAAACCGATCACTTTACCGGTCACTCCGGCTCTCTTTTTAGCTTCATAACAGCACAACATACCCGATTTACCGCCGGCACCGATAATCAACACGGTGTCTCCCGGCTTTACCAATTTAGCCGTCTGGGCAGGAGCCCCGGCCACATCCAATGCAGAAAGAGCCAGTTTCTCAGGTAAATCAGCCGGAATTTTAGCATAAATACCGCTCTCGAACAAAATAGCTTTTCCGTCGATGTCCACCTGATCCACATCCGCGCGAATTTCTTTGATCTTATCAATTCTCAAAGGAGTTAATGACAGAGACACCAAAGTGGCAATTTTATCTCCGACCTTCAAATCCGTTTTTCCGATCAAAGCATCTCCGATCTTTTCCACGGTTCCCAACAACATACCTCCCGAACCGGTTACCGGATTCCGGTGTTTTCCCTGCTTGGCTACGATATCCAGCATAATCTCCGCAATCTTCGCTTTATCGCCCTTTGCCTGCTCGTGAATCTGAGTAAAACTGGCCGAATCAATATTCAACGTCTGAACATCAATCAATATTTCGTTATCGTATATTTCATCCATATTGTTGTCCAACTTATTAGCCGGTTGAGGCAACACACCTTTCGGTTCAATCACTCTGTGGGTTCCGTATTTATTTCCTTTTTTCATAACAATATATAAGTTTAATAGTTAAAATTCAATTGAAAAATGATTACACTCTTGCTTTCAAGCCCAATATCTGCCGGGCTTCATCAGGTGTCGCAATCTCACGTCCGAACTCTTTTGCCAAACGCACCACCTTCCCGACAAGTTCCCCGTTCGATTTAGCCAATACACCTTTCGACAAATATACATTGTCCTCAAAACCGACTCTGACATGCCCGCCGTCAACGATTGCGCAAACCGCCAAAGGAAATTCGTACCGGCCGATCCCGGCAACGGTATAAGTCGCATCAGAAGGAATACTATGACGTAAAAAAACGAAATCTCGGATGTCACCGCCGATTCCCCCATTCACGCCCATCACAAAATCAAAATGCATCGGAGCCTTGATAAACCCTTTCTTATGCATCCGCAAAGCCATTTCTATCATACTCTTATCAAAAACTTCCAATTCCGGCTTAATCCCCAACTCAATCATGCGTTGTCCGAAATAACGAATCGTATTCTCCGTATTCATAAACACCTCATCCCCGCCGAAATTCAACGTTCCGCAATCCAGAGTAGCCATTTCAGGATGTAACTCCGTCGGTTGCAAACGTTCGTCGTCAGTCATTCCCACAGCACCCCCCGTTGAAGGCTGAATAATCACATCCGGACATGCCTCCCGAATAGCATCCATAATCACTTTGAAACGAGCCTTATCCTGTGTCGGTGTTCCATCGTCATATCTGACATGCAAATGAATGATACTTGCTCCGGCATCATAAGCCGAACGGGCCTCCCGGACACATTCCTCCACAGTGTAGGGAACAGCCGGGTTATGTTCTTTCAATACTTCAGCTCCGCAAATGGCAGCAGTTATAATCAATTTTTCCATAACTTATCCTTTAATTTATTTCTTCCTTAATCTCTACAAAGCGAACTATTTATCCTTTCCGTTGACATTTTTTCGGAACGACACAAGTACCGCTCGCCCGACATACAACGATAGGTTCTTCCAGAAAATCCGCAGCAGATTCTGATATATCCGTCCGGGTAATTACTACCTTACGGGCTTCAAATACCATCTTACGGGAAGAATTTCCGACATGTACAATTTCCCCTGTAGCTTCGATATAATCTCCGGCATACACCGGCGCTAAAAACTCGATATTGTCATAACCGGCAAACAATCCCTCATCCCCGTCATGCTTTATCAACAATTCGGTAGCTACATCTCCGAACAATTGCAACATACGTGCACCATCGACCAAATTACCGCCGTAATGGGCATCGTGCGCACTCATTCTCAATCTTATCAATGATTTTTCCATATTCTCTATCGCTTAAAATTGTACATGCGTTTTTACTTCTCAATAATATAGTCGACAAAAATTCCCGGTGTCTTCACTAATTCCGGAAACAATTCCCCGACTTCTACCAAATCCTCTATCTCCGCTATAACCAAATCCGCAGCACTCGCCATTAAAGGATTAAAATTCTGAGAAGTACCTTTATATACCAGGTTCCCGCTCTTATCTCCCAAACTGGCGCCAACCAAGGCTATATCTGCCCGTAAAGGTTTCTCCAACAAATATTCTTTCCCATCGACCTGAACAACCGGCTTTCCTTCCGCAACAATCGTTCCCATACCTGTCGTCGTCAAAAAACCGCCTAAACCGGCCCCTCCGCAACGCACCCGCTCTGCAAGTGTCCCCTGCGGAACAAATTCAATTTCCAATTCACCGCTATTCATCTGCTCACTGGTACACGGATTCGTACCGATATGAGAAACGATCAATTTCTTCACTTGCTTATTGGCAATCCATTGTCCCACCCCTTTATCCGGGAAAGCCGTATCATTACAAATCAAGGTCAGATTTTTTACTCCGCTTTTCGCCAGAGCGTCAACGATTGCGTTAGGGGTTCCGTTAGCCAGAAAACCGCCTACCATAACCGTCATCCCATCTTTCACCTGTGCTACAGCCTTTTCAATTGATATAAATTTGTTCATGGCCTATTATTATATAAGTTTGTTGTTAAATATTATACACCTATATCGATTTTTGTCAAATTTACAAACATTACCAGAAAAAATGAATTATTTAAAACATTTTTTCTAATTTAGATTTGTTCTAATTATTTCCTTATATACCAGATTCTCTGGATAACATCCACATAAATTAAACCCGGTTTCTTTATTTTACTTATCTTAGCTACACAATTAAAACTGAAAATTATGACGAACAGAACTTTCACCATTATCAAACCCAATGCCGTCGGCCAGCAACATACCGGAGAAATACTGACAATCATTGAAAAAGCGGGATTTCGTATTCTGGCCCTTAAAATGGTTTGCCTCAGCCGTTCCGACGTCGAGAAATTTTATCACATACATAAAGAGCGTCCGTTCTTCCGTACGTTGAGTCTCTTTATGACTGCCGGTCCTATTGTAGTAGCCGTACTCGAAAAAGAAAATGCCGTTGCAGACTTCAGAGCCCTAATCGGTGCTACCGACCCGGTAAAAGCCGCAGAACATACCATCCGTAAATATTTTGCAGAAAGCAAAACCCGTAATGCCATTCACGCTTCAGACAGCGACGAAAACGCAGCCTGGGAAGCCTCTTTTTTCTTTTCCGATAAAGAAATCATAGAAACCAGGTATCAGCTTCCCATTCCAGCCGAAGAAATCGACAAAGACTAAAAAAACAGAGGGGCCGTTCAGTTGCTCCTTTGTTTTTTATACCTCCATACACAAGTCCTGCATTTATTCCTAACCTTCCCACCTCCCGATTCGTAGGAGTAAAAAACTCTGACTTATAAAAATTACAATTATGAAAAAAAGTATCTATATTATTTTTTTCCTCATCGGGAATTACTGTACACTTTTGGCCCAGCCCGGACAAAACCCTTACTGGGAACGGAAAGGAATAACAGCCTTCAATCTTTCGCAGGCAAGCCTAAGCAGTTGGTCTGCCGGAGGTGAATCCGCCCTGGGACTCGATGCCCTGCTGAATTATTCCGCTGATTTCAAAAAAGAACGGCATCTGTTAAATAATCGCCTCGAACTGGCTTACGGATTAAACAGGACTGAAAGCAACGGCACACGCAAAACGAATGATAAAATATACCTCTCTTCCACCTACGGCTACCAAATGGCCAAAAATTTTTACCTCAGCGGATTGCTTACCTTCCAGACCCAATTCGCCAAAGGTTACAACTATGAGGTTTCCAGAGATTCCTTCATTTCAAAATTCATGGCTCCGGCCTATCTGATGATCGGAGCCGGTGTCACCTGGACTCCCAAACCCTATTTTACAGCTACTTTTTCGCCGGCTTCCTGGCGGGGCACCTTTGTCGCCAACAACCGGCTATCGGATGCAGGGGCATTCGGTGTCAAAAAAGGGAAACACCTTCTTTCCGAATTCGGAGCCAATCTAAAAGCCGAAGTTCAATACGAATTTCTGAAAAATATGACGATCTACAGCCGGGTAGATCTTTATTGCAACTACCTGGATCAACCGCAAAATATCGACGTCCGATGGGATGTACTTCTAAACATGAAAATCAACAATTGGTTCTCGACAAACCTGACCACCAACCTCATTTATGACAACGACGTAAAAATCACTCAAAAAAACGGCAGTGCAGGTCCCCGCGTACAATTCAAAGAAATTCTGGGTGTCGGACTTCAATTTAATTTATAAGCTGAACCACTCTAAATACGAAACGAAACCTATTAATTGTAGATTTTAGATTGACGATTTTAGATTATACCCACACCCCTCCCCTGGAAAAAAGGAATCGTCAATCTAAAATCATAAATCCTCAATTATTCCCCGCATTCCCCTTAAGCCGTTCATTTATCAAATCCCGGTATTCCCAATAGGCTTCCTCCAGCAATATCATCTTCTCCACAAAAAACGCATAAATACCCTCCCAATCTTCCGCACGCAAGACATCCACTCCTGCCAACTCAAAATAAACAGCACTGACAGTCCGGTCATCTATTCCGGCATAATCTTCCTCCCATTTCAAATCCTCCCCGCAACTTTCTCCCATCAACTTACGGTAAGAAAGAAAACATTCATACACCTCATAGCGTCTCAATGGATTTTTATGGTCAATCTGAAACAACACCAAAGCTTTTTCCCGGTCGGCATAAAATTTCAACTGAGTACATTTTATTTTCACACCCGTCAAAACCCAATGCCGGTTAACCCGGCGCTTAGCACAATACCGTTTGAAACCGTTCCAGAAATTTATCCGCAATTCTTTTACTTCTTCCTTACTCAACATAATTCGACAGAAAACCTGAGATTAAAATTTGAAAATATTATTTTTGCAAAAATATGAATTATTTTATCGCTCTGCGACAAAATAATCATGTAAACCTCAAGTTATGTTACAATTGAAATACAAAGGCGAAGCCATCGAAGCCGGTTGTGACGAAGCCGGAAGAGGATGTCTGGCCGGGCCGGTATTTGCAGCGGCAGTCATTCTACCCGACAATTTCTATAATGAACTGTTAAATGATTCCAAACAATTATCAGAAAAACAGCGCAACCAACTCCGGCCCATCATCGAAAAAGAAGCGGTAGCCTGGGCTGTAGCAGCCATCAACAATCACGAAATCGATGAAATAAACATCCTGAATGCATCGATCATGGCGATGCATAAAGCCCTGGATCAATTGCACATACGCCCGGAACATATCATCATTGACGGAAACCGGTTCAAAAAATACCGGGACATTCCTCATTTATGTATCGTCAAAGGAGACGGTAAATACATGTCCATTGCCGCCGCTTCGGTTTTAGCCAAAACCCACAGGGATGAATATATGGAAAAAATGGACAGAGAATTTCCAATGTATAACTGGAAACAAAATAAAGGCTATCCGACCCTGGAACATCGGGAAAAAATAAAACAATTCGGGATCACTGATCTTCACCGAAAAAGTTTTAATTTAGCAGACCCACAATTAAAATTGAATTTTGAAGATTGAATAAAACCGAAAGGGCAAAAACCATTTTTAACCCTCAACCTATTTATTTATGGCGTTTATCAATTCACTCATCTCACTGTTCATGCAAAAGCGCTTAAATCAGATTGACAACTTCAAAGCCAATCCGACCGAAACGCAACGCAATACATTAAGGGAATTACTTTTGACGGCAGCCAATACGGCATACGGACAGAAATACGATTTCAAATCCATTCTGACGGCAGAACAATACCGGGAAAGGCTGCCGATTGTCCATTATGAGGATATCAAAGACCTGATTGCCCAAACCATGGAAGGCACACAGAATATATTGTGGCCGGAAGATATCAAATGGTTTGCCAAATCCTCCGGTACGACAGACGCTAAAAGCAAATTCATCCCCGTTTCTCCTTCTTCTCTGGAAAACTGTCATTTCCGGGGAGGGAAAGACATCATAGGTATTGTCAATCGCTTGTATCCGGACGCTCAGGTCTTCGGGGGTAAAACACTGGCTTTAGGCGGAAGCAGCGAGATCAGCTCGACGAACAGCAACTGCCAATACGGAGACCTCTCTGCTATTCTGATCTCCAACACCCCCTTTTGGGCCAACTTCATGAAAACACCGGATGTCTCCATCATGCTGATGAGCAACTGGGAGGAAAAGCTCGAAAGGATATGCGAAACGACAATCAAAGAGGACGTTCGCTGTCTGGCGGGAGTACCTTCCTGGTTTTTGACCCTGATCAATAAAATCCTGGAAAAAACAGGAAAAAGCAACCTGCATGAAGTGTGGCCGAACCTCGAACTTTTTATACACGGCGGAATCAGTTTTATCCCTTACCGGGAACAATATAAGAAGCTACTTCCCAATCCGAAAATGAAATACCTGGAAACCTATAACGCTTCCGAAGGTTTCTTCGGCATTCAGGACGATCCGAACGATACCTCTCTTTTGCTCATGCTGGACTACGGTGTATACTACGAATTCATACCAACCAGTGAATTGGGTAAATCACAACCTCAGGCTCTGCTGCTGGAAGAAATTGAAAAAGACGTCAACTACGCACTGGTTATTACGACAAACGGAGGACTCTGGCGATACATGATCGGAGATACGATCATGTTTACTTCTACCGATCCCTATAAATTCAAAATCACGGGACGGACAAAACTGTTCATTAACGCTTTCGGCGAAGAACTGATCATCGACAATGCGACGGAAGCCTTACGGATTACCTGCGAAAAAACGGACTGCCACATACTGGAATTCACAGCAGCCCCTATTTTTATGAATGGAGGTAAAAAAGGTGCACACGAATGGCTGATCGAATTTGAAACCCCACCGGCCGACATCGAACAATTCGCATCCATACTCGATACAGAGCTTCAAAAATTGAATTCCGACTATGAAGCCAAACGGCTATTGTCTCTGGAACGACTGAAAATTCATATGGCCCGCCCCAATTTATTTAACGACTGGTTAAAAGGCCAGGGGAAACTAGGCGGCCAGAATAAGGTCCCCCGATTGTGGAACGACCGTAAACACATCGACCAATTACTTGAAATGAACTCTTATTCCTGAATGTATGGATATAAAATTACAGACGCCCGGCAATTGGGAAGATTACGAATTGCTCGACAGCGGCAATTTTGAAAAATTAGAACGCTTCGGGCAATACATCATAGCACGCCCGGAACCACAGGCCATTTGGAACAAATCCTTATCCGATTCGGAATGGACACAACGGGCACATGCCTATTTCCGCAAAGACAAACGCAATGAAGAACGCGGCGAATGGATCTGCAAGCCGAAAATGCCTCAACAATGGTTTGTCAACTACAGCCAGGGAAAAATGAAACTCCGTATGCGGCTTGGCCTGACCTCCTTCAAACACGTCGGTATATTCCCGGAACAAGCTGCAAACTGGGACTTTATATATGAACAAATCCACAAAATCGGTAACAATGCCCGGGTATTAAACCTCTTTGCCTATACGGGAGGAGCTTCTTTGGCAGCCCGCAGTGCAGGCGCCGACGTCACTCACGTAGACTCGGTAAAACCGGTTATCAGTTGGTCGCGGGAAAATATGGAAGCATCCGGTATAGACGGCATCCGGTGGATAGTAGACGATGCCCTGAAATTTGTCCGCAGAGAAGTAAAACGCGGGAAAAAATATCAGGGCATCATCCTGGACCCTCCCGCTTACGGACGAGGCCCGGATGGTGAAAAATGGATATTGGAAGAAAACATTAACGAACTGTTAAGCCTGTGCGGTCAATTGCTGGCCTCCCACAACAGCTTTCTGGTACTGAATCTCTATTCCATGGGATTGTCCGCATTACTCGCCCGTACTGCCGTGCGCCAACTGATAGGAACATGCACCGGAGAACAATTCGGAGAACTCTATTTTACGGATCCTTTCGACAAATCTTTACCGTTAGGAGTATATTACCGTTTTTGGAGATAAATAAAAATGTCCGGAAAGACAAATAAAAAAAAGACTTTGAAAAAAACAGGGAAGTAACCTCCCTGTTTTTTGTTCTATTTAGAAAATAAAAGCTCCCGGTATTTCGGTAAAGGCCAAATCTCATCGTCCACCAATAATTCCAATTTATCAATATGATAGCGTATCTTATCCAGATAGGGTTTCACGGTTTCCGAATAAGACTCCGCACGCTCCACTTCATTCTCATACGTATTATTAGCAAGCTTACGGGCTTCTGTCATATCATTGACCATCGTTTTGATCTCCTTAATATGCATGGAAATCTCCTTGATCGACTCCAACTGAACATGCCCGACTTCCGCATACACGTCGGGTAAAATATCTTTCAAACCTTTTACGTTATCGATCAATGTATTTTGATAAGCAATAGCTGTAGGTATAATATGATTCAAAGCCAAATCACCCAATACCCGGGATTCGATCTGTAATTTTTTCAGATACGTCTCGTTTTTAATCTCAAAACGGGCTTCCAGTTCCCGTTCTGTAAAAATACCGTTATCTATGAATAATTTCTTCGCCTTTGTCGACAGATAAGCCCTCAACGAACGCACACAACCGCTCTCGACAGATAAGCCCCGCTTTTGAGCTTCTTCTTTCCATTCCTTACTGTATCCGTTACCTTCAAACCGGATTTTTTTACAGGCAATGATATATCTCCGCAAAGTCTGAAAAATAGCCTCGTCTTTCTTTACTCCTTTATCGATCAACGCATCCGTTTCCTGCTTAAAAGCCACCAACTGCTCGGCAACTGCAGCATTCAAAACGATCATTGAAGCTCCGCAATTCGCCGAAGCCCCGACAGCCCGGAATTCAAAACGGTTACCCGTAAAAGCAAAAGGAGACGTACGGTTACGATCCGTATTATCCCGCATAATTTCAGGAATCTTTCCCACATTCAATTTCAGTTCGGTTTTCTCATCCGGACTCATTTTCTTACTGCTCACCTTCGTCTCGATTTCATCCAGAATAGAATCGAGCTGCTGTCCGAGAAATACCGACATAATTACGGGAGGAGCTTCGTCTCCACCCAGTCGGCGTTCATTCCCCAACGATACGATGCAAGCTTTAAACAAAGCTTCGTGTTCTAAAACAGCCTTAACCGTCGTTACCAAAAATACCAGAAACTGCATATTCGATTTCGGATTCTTTCCCGGAGACAATAAATTCACGCCGGTATCCGTCAATAGAGACCAATTATTATGTTTTCCGGAACCATTGATCCCCTTAAAGGGTTTCTCATGCAACAACACCCGGAATTTATAATGACGGGCCACCCGTTTCATTGTCGACATCAACAACTGATTGTGATCCACAGCCAGATTTACCTCCTCAAAAACCGGAGCCAGTTCAAACTGATTAGGGGCACATTCATTGTGACGGGTCTTTGCCGGAATTCCCAAACGGTAACACTCATACTCCAATTCATCCATAAAAGCATTCACTCGTTCGGGAATCGCACCGAAATAATGATCTTCCAACTGCTGATCCTTAGCTGCCGAATGTCCCATTAACGTACATCCGCACAACTTCAAATCAGGACGTGCATTATACAACGCCTCATCCACCAAAAAATATTCCTGCTCCCACCCCAAAGTGGCAATAACTTTTTGCACGTCTTTATCAAAATACTGGCATACATCGACAGCAGCTTTATCTATCCATGCCAATGCTTTCAGCATCGGTGTTTTATAATCCAGCGCTTCCCCTGTATAGGCCACAAACACCGTAGGAATACAAAGGGTGCTGTTATTGATAAATGCCGGAGAACCCGGATCCCAAGCCGTATATCCACGCGCCTCGAATGTATTGCGAATTCCCCCGTTCGGGAAACTCGATGCATCCGGTTCCTGCTGCACCAACAACTTCCCGTCAAATGCCTCGATCACATCTCCGTCCTTCAGAATATCGATAAAACTGTCGTGTTTCTCTGCCGTAGCCCCGTTCAAGGGATGAAACCAATGCGTATAATGTGTCGCTCCCTTCTCCACTGCCCAGGCTTTCATAGCCGCTGCCACCTGATCGGCCAGCATCCGGTCGATACTTCCTCCCTCAAACATAATCTTCTCCAGCTTCCGGAACGCCTCCACTGACAGATAATGCCTCATCTTTTCCATCGTAAACACATCCATCCCGTACACCTCCGTTACCCGTTGCTTCTTTATCTTCTCAACCGGTCCACGGCCGGCCATCTCCTTTAATGCCGAAAATCTGATTTTTGCCATAAATTAAATGATTGAAATATTAAAAATTAGAATTCCCCACCTTCATTTATGATGCAAATATAATAAAAACATATATTTTTCACATTTACCCCCCCCATATTTTTAAGCATAGTTTACAAAAACATCATTTTACAGCAAACACCCCTATAAATATCAGGATAAAGATTCTAAAAAGTACTTTTCAATCTCAGCATAAGACTCTGTTCCGAATACTCGCAAGAAAATGCCAAAATTACGAGCATTGCAAATACATAGCCAAAATCATTTAAATAATTGAATTTTATATATATACAATTTTATCTTTCTTTTTCTTTCTTCAATTTATAAACATAATTTAAGTGCATATAAATTATTTTTCACATATTTGAAACTTTTATAAGTTTTTGAATACAAACAAAGCATGAAAGCCAAAAAAAATAAACATCTAGACAATCAGATATTTAACTTTCTGTTTATTACTTATTATAAACAATTATGTATATACGCCTACAATTACATACATGACATTGAAACCGCCAAAGAATTAGTGCAGGACGTATTCATGAAATTGTGGGAAAAAGTACTTTCTGAAGAAAACCATTCTTCCTTTAAATCTTTCCTTTACACTTCAGTCCGCAACGCAGCCATCGATCATCTCCGGCACAGTAAAACACACTCAGAATACGAACAAAAAATTCTGGCTTACTGCAATGATAAATATCTCATATTCGATGAAATCATCATCAATGAACTGGAAGAAAAAATTAAGGATACGATTCAAAAATTACCTCCCCAATGCCGCAAAATTTTCGAAATGAACCGATTCGAAAATAAAAAATACAAAGAAATTGCAGAAGAATTACAAATTTCTGTAAAAGCCGTTGAAGCCCAGATCAGTAAAGCTCTTTTATTTCTGAAATCCGAGCTAAAAAATTTCCTGGATTCCTAAAAGATATCCATTTTTTCAAAATCCGACCTAGGGTAAAATACCTGTTGATTCGTTATATGTTATATTAAAATAACAAAAATAAATAACTATAAACGAATCGTTATGAACATCGAATTCAATGAACTTTTACTAATAAAATACTTTTTAAAAAAATCCACTGAACAAGAAAACAAATGTATTTACGAATGGTTGACAAGCGCTCCGGAACATAAAAAAGAGTTCAACCGTTTAAAATTCATCTGGCATATCTCATCCATAAAAAACCTTTATCAAAAAACAGACACTCTTCATGACTTACAAGAACTGAAGAACAAACTATACAGGCGGAAAAACCGGTGGGAGAAAATCCGGTGGATAAGTTACACATCAGTAGCCGCCGTTTCTGTTATAATCATTCTGTCATCCTTATTCGGGGATTTAATAAAAAGTCCATCGCTCCAAAACAAACAGCAAGCAAGCTCCACGGAAATATTTATTCCTAACGGCTTGGAAGGCAATATAACACTTGCAGACGGAACCAAAGTATGGCTAAACTCCGGAAGCCGTATTATTTATCCCGAAAACTACTGCGATACCAATCGGAATATTTTTTTAGACGGAGAAGCTTATTTTGAAGTAAAATCGGATAAAGCACATCCTTTCAAAGTAGAAACTTCTCTGGTGAGCGTGATCGTTACGGGAACCCGCTTTAATCTCTCTTCCTATGCCGATGATAACACCATTGAAGCCACATTATGCCAGGGAATCATAACCATGCGTTTTAAAGACTCTCAATCCGAACAACAAGACCTTCGCCTAAATCCCAATGACAAAGTAACTTACCACAAAATAAACCGAAAAATCGGTAAAGAGATTGTCAACGGTCAACAGGAAACATCCTGGAAAGACGGTATTCTAAGTTTCAAAGAAATCCCGCTTCGGGAAATCGTCAGGAAATTGGAGCGCAAATTTAATGTAACAATCCGCATTAGGGACCGACAAGTCGGAGAATATACCTATACGGCAACTTTTGAAAAAGGAAAAGGATTACAAGCTATCCTTGAAATTATAGCTACTTCTGCCCCTATCTCCTTTCAAAAGGAAAAAGACGGTTCGATAACCATACTACAAACCTAAAAACTAACATTTATGAAAAGAAAAACAAAAGCGTGGTACAGGGATACATCACACTCCCGACCTCATCTGTTCCGAATGTTTCGATTTTATCTGCTCTTATTCTTTACATCCTTTCTAAGTTTTCAAGCACTGGCAGGTTACAGTCAGAAATTCACCTTCAATTTCGAAAAAATTCAAGTACAAAAAATACTGGAAAAAATTGAAAAACAAAGTCAATATTATTTTGTATACAATCATCAACGGGTAGATGTTTCCCGAATCGCAAGTCTAAAAATAAAAGAAGAAAGCATTGAAAACATTTTAAACAAACTGTTTAAAAACACGGACGTTCGCTATTCCATTGTCGATCGGCAAATCATACTTTTTAAAAAAGAAGACAGAGATTCCAACAAAAATGCAGACTTTCTTTCCATGCATAAAACCGATTCGACAAAACAATATAACGATACAACGAAACAAAAAACTCCGGCTATTTTAAAAGGAAAAGTATTGGACGAAACGAAACTACCTTTACCGGGAGTAAATATCATCTTCAAAGGAACCCAACGTGGTACCATTACCGACGTAGAAGGTAACTTCTCGATCAAACGTCCAGCCGGCGGAAAAGTCATTGTCGTCTCGATGATCAGCTACAAAACCCAGGAAATCGAAATCGGAAATCAGACTGATATTACCATTGAACTCCAGCCCGATGTAAAAAGTCTGGACGAAGTAGTGGTCACCGGCTATCAAACCGTGGACAAACGTACTTTTACAGGTTCGGTATCCAAAATCAATGTCGATCTGATTTCACAGGGTGGCTCCGGAGATGTCGGTAAAATGCTACTGGGAGCCGTAGCGGGTGTGACTGTTGAAAATACCAGCGGAACTTTCGGAACCAAATCCAAAATCCGCATCCGGGGAAATTCCTCTATCAGCGGTAATCAGGAACCGTTATGGGTTATCGACGGGGTGGTACTGGACGACCCGATCAATGTCAATCCCAATCAACTCTATTCGGGAGACGCCAACACCCTGCTTAGTTCCGCCATTAGTGGAGTCAATCCTGATGATATCGAGGACATTCAAATCCTGAAGGATGCCTCAGCAACCGCCATGTACGGAACACAAGCCGTAAACGGAGTGATTGTCGTTACAACTAAAAAAGGGAAAGTAGGCCGGACAAGCATCAATTACCGGAATAATTTCACGATAAACCTGAAACCGTCTATTAGTGATTTCAACGTCATGAACTCCAAAGAGCGGATGGAATTCTCGGAAGAGATGTTCCAGAAGAATCTGATGAACTTTACCGATCTTAACCGCAGTTACGGAGCCTTCGGCCTGTTACTATCCCGGTTATCAAATAAAGAGATCACCTGGGATCAATACGAAGAATCGATACAAAGGGCCAAAACTTACAATACCGATTGGTTTGACGTCTTGTTCCGGAATTCCCTGGTACAGGAACATAGCATCAGCGTAAGCTCAGGAACCGAGAAACAACAGTATTATATGTCTGCCAGTTACTACCATGACGACGGACAAGTCAAAAACCAGCATACCGACCGTTTCACCGCCAGTATGAAAGGCACATTCAATATTAACAGAATATTCTCGGTCACCGCCAGCTTATACGGCTCTATCCGTGACCAAAGAATCTTTGGTACCCAATCCGCCACCGAGAGTAACGGAATTGTCAGCCGGGCCTTTGATATCAATCCTTACAATTACGCGATGAATACCAGCCGGGCTATGCGGCCATACAACGACAACGGGGAATACGAATACTATCTCTCCCGTTACGCACCCTTTAACATCCTGGAGGAACTGGACAATAATTTTATCGACCTCAAAGCCAGGGAAATCAAATTCCAGGTAGACCTCAATCTGAAAATCACCCCGACATTGACATACTGGGGCTTAGCTTCCGGTCGTATGACCAACAGCTATAGCGAACATATCGCTACCGAAGAATCGAACATCGCAAAAGCCTACCGGGCAGCCGACCAGCGTATTCGCGACTACAACGACCTTCTCTATAATGACCCTGACGATGACAATCAATATCCCGTAACGGTTTTACCCCGGGGAGGTATTGCCGAAACAGACATGGTTATGGGGGAATTCTACACGGTCCGAAATTCGTTAAACTGGAAAAAAGTATACCCTCTTCATAGTTTCGATATAATGGGAGGAACAGAAATACGGGCAAAAACTTATCGAACCGACTATTATAAAGGCTGGGGATTTGAATATTTGAAAGGAATGACTGCTTCCCCCATGTATACCGCTATCAAGCGCGATCAGCTCACCAGTTCCTCACCCTATTACTACAAAGGCAAAACGGTTAGCCGTGAAGTCTCTTTCTTTGCCAATCTGGCCTATTCGCTGAATTCGAAATACAATTTTACCTTTTCCATTCGTTCGGACGGCTCCAACCGTCTGGGTAAATCCGAAAAATTCAGGTTTCTTCCGATCTGGGTTATCGGAGGTAGCTGGAACATCGACCGCGAGAAGTTCCTGCAGAAAACAGAGTGGCTGGATTACCTGAAATTGAGAGGCTCTTACGGATTAAGAGGAAACATCAGCAATCTGGGTAGTCCGGAAATGAAAGCCTATTACTATACCACCGCCCGCTTCGAACCGGAGGCCAATGAAACGTATATCTACATTTCGTCACCCGACAACCCTAAATTACAATGGGAAAAAGAGAAAATGTACAACATCGCCCTGGAATTCGGTCTATTCGAGCGTATTAACCTGACCCTGGAGTATTATAACCGTAGAAATTACGACCTGATCGGTTATGTAGCCGCCTCTCAGGTCAGTGGTTTTACTCACCGCACCATCAACTGTGCCAGTATGCGTAACCAGGGATTTGAAATCACATTGAACACTCATAACATTAAACTGAAGGATTTTGACTGGAATACCGTTTTTACTTTCGGGTATAATAAAAATACAGTACTGGACTTAGTTTATTCGACCAACGTGGCTATCCTCAGTGCAGACAGGGGAGGCGCACAGAAAGGCAAACCCATTAGCGGACTCTATGCTTTCCGGTATGCCGGCCTTACGAATGATGGTATTCCCTTGTTTTACAACGAAAAAAATGAAAAGACAAATGTAATCAGCACTTACGATCAAAATATCAGCATGCTGCAATACGAGGGCAGTCGGGAACCCTTAGGTTCCGGGGGATTTACCAATACCATCCGCTACAAGGGATTGAACCTCTCCGTCTTGTTTACTTACTCGTTCGGAAATAAAATCCGTTTAAACCCACTGATCTCGAACTATTACAACGATGTCTCTGCTTTAAGTGGCGATCTGGTCAACCGCTGGACCACCCCGGGAGACGAATACCACACCAACATACCGCGTATATTCGAACAAGAAACCCGAGACCGGTTAACCGCATCCAATGCCGACCCGGTCCTGTTTTATAACCGGAGTAATTTACGTACTGCCGACGGCTCGTTTATTCGCCTGAAGAGCATTACGCTAAGTTACTATCTACCTGACCAATGGATGAAAACCTTAGGCATAGCATCGGCACAACTGAAAGCACAGGCACAAAACGTAGCTTTGTGGGCCGACAAAAAGCTCAAGGGGCAAGACCCGGAAGCTTTGATTACCGGTATAGGTATACCGTCTCCCAAAACGGTATCCCTGGGATTATCCGTTGATTTTTAATCTTTAAACCATGAAAATTATGAAAACATTTATCCATATCATCACACACCATTGGAAAATTCTGGTATTTGCCTTCTTAGCTATTGGATGCTCTGATTACCTGGGAGAAAGTCCGGACAATCGCATACAACTAACCGAAATCGAAGACTATAAAGCACTAGTAACCAATGCCTACCCTGGAGCCTACCATCTTTTTACCGAGATCATGACGGATAACTACAAATATTACGACTATCCGGGTACCAATAACATCACAATAGTCGAATGGTTTAAACCCATGTACATCTGGTCGGATAAATACATGCAAATTCTGGCCGTAGGTCCGGCCAGAGCCTGGGAATACTATTATGGTGAAATCTACAAAACGAATGAAGTACTGAAAGGGATCGACAATGCCGAGGGCAAAGACGAAGAACTGCGAAACCAGGTAAAAGGCGAAGCTTTATTGCTCCGGGCGTATTGCCATTTTATGCTGGTAAACCTTTTTGGGAAACAATACAATGCTTCTACCGCGGCAACGGATCTTGGAGTTCCTTATGCCACCAAGCCACAGGAAGACAACGTTGCCGAATACCCCCGGGATAACATCAAAGATGTTTACGACTGGATAGAACGGGATGCTCTCGAAGGAGTTGCACTTTTGGTCGATAAAAAAGTAAACGTACCCAAGTACCATTTTACCAAAGCTTCTGCTTACGCTTTTCTCTGCCGCTTCTACCAATTCAAAGAAGATTGGGATAACTGTATCAAATACGGAGAGATGTCACAAACCCTCAATTCAACCGTCAGAGAATTCGTCAACGATTACAACGCAACTTTTGCCAAAGGAGACTACGATGAATTTGCCAACTCCTATTGTTCAATCAATAAACCTAACATCTTATTGATGAACAAAGTTCTGGAATTTAACTCTTACACGACCAACGGATATTATTCCAACGAATTCTGGGCAACAGCGTATGAAACAAATGATTACCGGAATAAAATACACAACCGCTATTATCCTACAACTCCGATTTACAAATGTCGGAAATTCCGTAATGTCAGTAATGGTGGTTACCGATATTCGGATGTAGCTCTGTTCACCACAGAAGAAGTGATGCTGAATCTTGCCGAAGCCTACACCCGAAAAACAGAACCGGACCATGAAAAAGCCATATCCCTGCTGAACAAGATCCGCGAAAAACGCTTTGTCCCTTATACACCGCTCACCTCAGCCGCTCTCTCCCTGGAAGGTGAACTGGGAAAAGTTCTCCTCGCCAAAGTACTGCACGAGCGACGGGTAGAACTTTGTTATGAAGGTTATCGTTGGTTCGATTGCAAGCGCTTCCAGATAGAAATCAAACATACCACAGAAACCGGAACCTACGTCCTGAAAGGGAATGATTTGCGTTATGTATTGCAAATTCCCGATGCGGAATTAAGTGCCAATCCGGCTATGGTACCGAATCCCAGATAACCATGTCTCACGCGATAAAAGAATATACCATGAAAAAAGAATATTTTCCGATACTTATTTGCCTGCTGGGCTTATTAATAGGGATGAACGGTTGTAACAAGGAAGAGGCCATTCCTTACGTTGCTCCTGAAAAAGACCCCGTTCCAACCAATGCTACCGATAGCATGATTCTGGACATTAAAAACAAATACCAATCCAAAATCATCTATAAATGGGATCGGCGTTATGTCAGTTCCAGTGCCAAGGCTTCGCCCGCTTTATTCGAAAAAGTACTACCCTATATCGGATTTATACAGGAATACTGGTTCGACGCTTACGACTCTTTATGTCCGGGATTTTCTAAAGACAACACACCTATTGAAATCGTTCTGGTGGGAAGTGTCGTCAGCTATGGTAACGGTTCGAGTAACGACGACAGTTTCGATGCTGCCGGACTGACCATGTCTTTCTCCCGGATTATACTGGGTAGTGTTAATAGTATAAACCTGACAAATAACACCTGGAAAAAAAACACGAGCGCAACCATGCACCACGAATTCGCCCATATCTTAGACAAAAAATACGGGCGTCCGTTCGGATTTGACAATATCTCCAAAGGACTATATGCAGGAAATGCCAAATACACGGCCTTCACGAATGAAGAAGCCAGAAAACGGGGATTCTGGAGAAATTACGGTATGTCAAATGAAGCGGAGGATTTTGCCACCTTCACGGAAGGCATCATCCTGCTACCCAAAGAAGAAGTCATGACTATCATCGCGGAAAACACAAGATTGGAAAACAAATACAGACTGGTATACAATCACTACAAAACTCTTGGCATCGACCTGCATGATCTGCATGATTACCTGGCTCGAAGATGGAATTAAAACAAAATTTACACGAAACCGATAAAGTGAAAAATCATGAAAATCAATATACTTACTTTAGCTCTCTTTCTACTTTGCTTTTCGTGCAAAGAGTATGAAGATGTAGAAATCCCCGCCGATTTACCCCGGCTACCGGAACTATGTGCTCAATATGAAAAACTGCTGGCGGAGGCGGAGGACGGCTGGATTGCGGAATATCAACCCACAGCCGGCAGTGGTGGCGTCTCCATCTATATGAAATTCCACGACAACGGTACAGTAGACATTCAGTCCAACTACCCCGGCAATACCGATGTACAAAAAGAGATCCGGTACCGGGTATCCGGTATCGTAAAACCGGAGTTAACTTTCGAAACAGAATGCATCTGGGCCAAATTGTACCAGGAAGCCGGCGGAGATTACCTGTTTTCAATTGAATCAAAAGGTAACGATACCCTGCTTCTGAAACCGGTTCGTCCCCCTTACGAACGTCCTACCTGTGTGGTTACCCGGGCAAATGCCGGTAACAAGGACGTTTTTTATAAAAGCATCAGTACCCTGCAAAAACTGGACGGCTTTATAAAAAATGCCGTTGCTTATTTCAAAAACCTCGAATTAACGGGGCCGCAGGGAACAATAAAGGTTTTCACCGAATTCAATATAACCCAAGGCCATATCACCCTGACTTACCAGAACGAACAGCAGGAAGTCGCCACCCTGGAACGGCAATTTAAAATAGAAGGCGACCGGATTCGGTTTATCCCTTCGGCCATTATCGGCAACATCGAAGTACAGTATCTGCAACTGGGAGAAACGGACGAGCAGGGAAATATGCTTATTCCCGATGCAGGATTAGGATTATCCGGGGAATGGTCTGCCACCCATATTCCGGCATTCCCCTATAAAGGAACTGCAGCATTTTACACGACCACAAACAACCTCAAATTAACAGCGAGCGAAACAAATGAAGCGAGTGAAGCGATGCAGAAACTGATCCGTCCGATTTACGCTATTTCCGATTATAAAGATTTACCTCTTTATATAAATTATTTCGGTCCACGTCACCCCACCCCTAATGCCTTCTGTTTTATGCATAACGGAAGCTGGTTATATTACTATATCAACCTCGATACGAAGGGCGAAGATGTCGTATACCATGGGTATGTTCCGCCAACCGGAGCCGCAGCAGACCAGATGGGTGTTGTTAAACCGTTCCTCGACAAAATATGTGACCCCGCGGGGTATACCGTTATCCTGTCTGCCGATAAAAAAACGTGCACACTCGTCAGCCGGAGCGATAGCCGCTATTGGATCAAACTAGATGCAACTATTGTTAAATCTTAAAAAAAAAATACATGAAAACAAATTATACATTCCTTCTGTTCTCGTTACTTGTAATGGTTTACTCCTGCGCAAAAGAGACAGCAGAAATTATTCCTCCCGATCCGGAGATTGACACCTGGGTCCTGGCACAGGAATACAACCAGAACTTAAGTAGCGTTAGTGAAGGTTGGATCGTAAAGTACCAACTGAAAGAAGAGAGCGAAGTCTACACGGTATACATGAAATTCAATACAGACAATACCATGAGCATATTGTCGGACTATCCGGCGATGGAGTACCTGAAAGAACAAACTCATGTCAACTACAGCCTGACCGGGTTTCTAAACACGGAACTGACCTTGGATACTTACTGCGTATGGCATAAAATGTACGACGATTTCGGAGGCCCGTATAAATTCATCATCACCCGGCAGGCAAACGGCAACTACCTGCTGCAACCGAAAGATCAGACCGTGCCCCAAAATTACGAATTGGTAAAAGCTACTCCCGGGGCAATGGCTGAATTGGAAGCCAATATAACCAAACAAAAAGAGATCGTAAAGGCTAAAGATAAAATACGTCAAATCAGAAATATACTCATTCATTTCACCTCAACGGAAGATTCCTGTTACTTTAGCAATATCCTCCTGACAGGAGAAATCCAAATGCAGGGAGCGGTCAGTTTCGACACGGATAATAATCTACTTCAGGTTATTTACAGGGATGCAACAAAACAGCTGATCACCCTATCCGAAAACTACGAGATTACCGAAGAGGGTATTACCTTGGAAAATCCAATGTCTTTTCTTGGAAAAGAGGTCTCCGAATTTAAATTGAAAAAAAAGGAGGGTAGCCACGATATCGAGATCACGGCTGCCGGAAAAGGAATCTCCGGACAACTGCTCCATGCCAAATCCCCGGGAGTTGTTCCCTATCCGGACATAGCAAAGCATTATACAACGACAGCAAGCTGGTGTCCATTATTCACGTGTAAAGGTGAAACTCTCGGTCCTGTCTATAGACAGTTCAACGAATCTGCTACTTATGGCTCATTCACGATTTTTGTCGATTATTTTGGTTACAACGGATGGTATATTAACGGTCCCGCTACTAACGAATACTCCTGGTTTTATGAAACCTTCAGCATCTTGAATGAATATACCGTAAGATATACCTCCGGGGGTGTTAGCCGACCGGACACTTATCCGGACATCAGCCCCCTACGCGATCTACTTCATCAGGAGGACGGATATATCGTGTTGTATAAAAAGGAAAAATACAACGATTCGGATCTGGGCTCCATTATCCTGATAGACCCGAACAACAACAGCAATCAATTTATCATCCGGGTTACTAACAGAACTGATAATAAATCCTTCTGGGATTCAATCCAGTGGAATAACGTGGCTTATGCCGAATAAATGAGCCGGCAGGGGGCTGCCTAACAAGTTTAGTCAGTCCCCCTATCATATTGAAAATACTTGTTTATGCTTCCCTCAATAATATCCATTCATCCGGAAGCATGGCCCCCATGAGAACATCCATTATATGTAACTTTCAGAAGGCTACAATCCTGATTTTCGCACAATCAACGACTTCCATAGAAAGTGTATAATAGCAAAGAAAAAGACGACCGAAAATTTTACTTTTCAGTCGCCCTCATCAATTTTGGAAACAATCCATGTTTTTATATTATCTTTGTAACTACTTTAACAACAGACCTATGAAAAAAATCGCAGCAATACACGATTTGTCTGGATACGGAAGGGCCTCTCTGACAGTGGCTATACCTATTTTATCTTACATGGGTTATCAGGTATGTCCACTTCCTACGGCTATTCTTTCCGCCCACAGCGAATACAGGAATTTCAGAAGTTTTGATCTGTCCGATCAAATGCGAGGAATCATTGATCATTGGAAAGAATTAGACTTACAATTCGATGCTCTGTATTCCGGCTATCTGGCTTCTGAACGTCAAATGAATATTGTTTCTGATTTCTTTGACCATTTTGGGAATGACCGGAATTTTATTCTCGTAGACCCTGTTCTGGGCGATCACGGTGAGCTATACACAGGAATGACTCCCAACATGGTAAAAGGTATGCGGCAACTTTGCAGCAAAGCCAAAGTCATTACCCCCAATTTAACCGAAGCCGCATTATTATTGGATAAACAACCGGGCAGTGCCACCACTTGCAAAGAGACCGTGAACTGGTGCCGATCTCTCAGTGATCTGGGCCCCGATTATGTTATTATTACCTCTGCACCTTCAGGAACAGCAAAGAAAGTGGCCACTATCGCTTACAACAGAAAGGACGGAAGGACCTGGCGGGTCAGCAGCGATTATGTTGCCGCCACTTATCCTGGCACCGGAGATGCCTTTGCCAGCGTAATCACCGGCTGTCTGTTAAACGACGACAGCTTACCCGAAGCACTCGAACGGGCAGTACATTTTATCAATATGGGAATAAAAGCTACTTTCGGATATGACCATACCCCCCTGGACGGAATGAATCAGGAAAAAGTATTACACTACCTGAACGAATCTCTGCCCTATTTTACATATGAATTAATCTCTTAGCCGAACCAAGACCTTCAGGTAAACATGACAAACAAAATACGGGCAATCATTACCGACCTCGACGGAACCCTATTACCCAAAAACGGTGAAATCAGCGGAATAAATAAAAAAGCCTTCGAATATGCACAACAAAAAGGCTACTTCCGCATCATTGCTACCGGTAGAAACCTTTATTCCTCCCTCAATATACTCCCTCCTGATTTTCCAATCGATTACCTGGTATTTTCTTCAGGAGCAGGAATTCTCCGCTGGTCAGACCAAAAGCTCTTATTTTCCAGGCATCTGGAACTAAAAGAAACCCAAGACATCGCTCGTTATCTGTGGAATTACAATATCAATTTTACCATACAGAAAGGAATTCCCGACAATCACCATTTTTACTATACGGATATCTATCCCTTACACCCGGACTATAAACACCGCCTGAAAACTTATGCACCTTTTGGAACTCTCATTCATGCACCTGAAGACATCCTCGATAAAGCAACACAGTTAATCATAATTCTGGATGCCATACAAATCCGGTTACTGGAAAAAGTAAAAACCGACCTTGCAGCCTATTCGGTAGTACGATCCACTTCTCCTGTTGACCATCAAGCTATTTGGCTCGAAATCTTTCCGGCAGGTATCAACAAGGGAACAAGCTGCCGCCACCTATTAAATGAACTGGGGATCAGTTGCGGGGAATGTGCCGGCTTGGGCAATGATTATAATGATGTAGATTTCCTGGACCTTTGCGGACAGGCCTTTTTAGTCAATAATGCTCCGATAGACCTGAAGCCTCATTATAAATCCGTTGCTTCTGACAGAAACAACGGATTTGCAGAATTTATCGGTAAACTGTAATTTTTATAACAACTACAAAACTCCCCTTTCCTTCAACAAGCGCTCCATATCCTGTTGCAATTTCCGGGCTTCTTCTCCGGCACGTAAAGCAAAATTCTCGGTTTTATCGGCAAAAATAATACCCCGGGAAGAATTCACCAGTAAACCACAATGGCTGTTCATACCGAACCGGGCCACTTCTTCCAGGCTCCCCCCCTGCGCTCCGACTCCCGGTACCAGCAGAAAATGATCGGGTACAATTTTACGGATGCCTTCCAGCATTTCTGCCTTAGTCGCACCCACCACATACATCATATTTTTCTCATTTCCCCACTCCTGTGACTTCTTCAACACTTTTTCATACAACTTCTGCCCTTCATGTTCGAAAAACTGAAAATCAAAAGCACCTTTATTTGAAGTCAAAGCCAAAAGTATAACCCATTTCCCTTCATATTGCAGAAACGGAGTTACAGAATCTTCTCCCATATAAGGGGCAACCGTGATAGAATCGAAATCCAATGCCTGCAAAAATGCCTTCGCATACATCTGAGATGTATTTCCGATATCTCCCCGCTTCGCATCTGCAATCGTAAAAACCTCCGGATAATGCTCCCGGATATAATTCATCGTTTTTTCCAATGTTTTCCAACCTTCTACACCCCGGCTTTCATAAAAGGCAATATTCGGCTTGTAAGCCACGGTCACGGATGCCGTAGCCTCTACAATCGCTTTATTAAATTCAAAAACAGGATCTTCTGCCCCTTGCAAATGTGCAGGGATCTTAGCTATATCTGAGTCAAGGCCGACACAAAGGAACGACTTTTTTTTCTTTATCTGCTCAAAAAGTTGTGTATAATTCATGATGATTCGTATTATGATTATTCAAAAGCAACGGGTAAACCAAACCCGGTATTTCAACTTACAAACCGCTTTCTTTCAGTCTTTCCGTATTTTCTTCTATCTGTAACTTCTCGATGATCTCATCAATCTCCCCGTCCATAACCGCCGCCAGATTATACAAAGTAAAATTAATCCGGTGATCGGTAACCCGTCCCTGTGGGAAATTATAAGTACGGATCTTGGCTGAACGGTCGCCGGTAGACACCATCGTACGACGCTTAGCCGCAATATCGTCCATATGTTTCTGATATTCGAGAGCATAAATCCGGGAACGCAACTCGTTCATCGCTTTAGCCAGATTCTTCAACTGGGACTTCTCATCCTGACAGGTCACAACAACACCGGTCGGAATATGAGTCAGACGAATGGCTGAATAAGTCGTATTCACCGACTGTCCTCCCGGACCGGAAGAACAATAAGTATCTTTCCGTATATCGTTCGGGTTCAATTGCACATCCACCTCCTCCGCTTCCGGCAACACGGCAACCGTCGCCGCAGAAGTATGTATCCGTCCCTGCGTTTCCGTTGCGGGCACACGCTGCACCCGGTGTACACCCGATTCGTATTTCAAAATCCCGTAAACACCGTTACCGGAAACATTGAGCACAATTTCTTTATACCCCCCGGCTGTACCCTCATTACTATTGGTCACCTCTACCTTCCAGCCTCTCCGCTCACAAAATTTCGTATACATCCGGAACAAATCACCGGCAAACAGGCAAGCTTCATCACCTCCTGTTCCTCCCCGGATTTCCAGGATTGCATTTTTTGAATCCTCCGGATCTGCCGGCACCAGCAATAATTTAATATGTTGCTCCATCACAGGCAACTTCTCCGTCAGGTCATCCAATTCGAGCTGTGCCATCTCTTTGAGCTCCGCATCTTCCTCTGAATCCAAAATCATACGGGATTCCTCTATTGTATCCAATGCCTTTTTGTATTCATCCGCCGCCGCCGTTATAGCTTCCAAATCTTTATACTCCTTAGTCAGCTTGACATACCGCTCCATATCACCGATCACCTCCGGATCCGTAATCAACTGGCCGATCTCTTTAAAACGAATGTAATAAGTTTCTAATTTCTCTATCAGCGGGGTCTCCATGTATGTATCCTTTTCTATATTCAGCTACAAAAATAATATTTTTAAACCGAGGAAAATGAGTTTCACATAAAAATGTCTCTACCGGAACAAAGACAGCACATCCATTCAAACCCGTCTCTGTTTATACGCAGCATAGATTTCACAGATCGTATCGGACAAAGAATAAAACCGGTAATCCGGGTAATAAGACAAAAATTTAGCCGACGAATAATAAGATTTATGCTGGGATGACCGGGCCGTTTCCCGGGTAAAATCCGGACGTTTACCTGTTATCTTTCCCACAACCGACAACAACCGCCAGGCGATATTCGTCATCCAGGGACGAAGCCGTATACCCGGAGGACGGTGCCCCGTAGCCCGGGCAATCTCCGTAAATAATTCCCGGTAGCTGTAATTCCCACCGTTTATGACAAACCGCTCTCCCCGGATTCCATTTTCAGACAAAAGCAGTATAATCTGACATACATCCCTGACATCTACATATCCACATACGCCTTCCGTGTAAACCATAATCCCCTTTGCTGCCGTCACAAACAACCTCGAACTGCTTCGGTTCCAATGGCCGGCCCCCAAAATAATAGAAGGATTTACAATGACAGCCTCCAGACCTTTCTGCATATAATCCCGGACAATACGTTCCGCTGCCGCTTTACTCCGAGAATAAACTGAATGAACACTTCCCGTAATCACCGGTGTATCTTCATCAATCACCTCCCCCTCATAACGGGCATCCCCCAAAGCCGCAATCGAACTCACATAACACAGTCTGACCCGATACTTCTGACACAACGCAGCTATATGTTCCGTTCCCCTTGTATTTACATCCGACAAATAAGATTTGTCTCCCCCTGCAAAAGATACGACGGCAGCACAATGGTAAACACAATCAGCACGACTTACCATCGTTTCCAATACCTCCGGGTCCATCACATCTCCTTCAACCCATCTGATCCCATCCCACAACGTATCATCCGAGGTATATAACTGCCAAACCTCCCTCACTGCCTCTATACGGCTGTCTTTTCGTTTCAAAGCATACACCTCCTTGCCCGACCTGGCCAGATAATACAACAAATGACTCCCCAGTAAGCCGGTAGCACCAGTAACAAATACCATACTATACTTCTCTGATGTTTATTGATTTTTGATTCACGCTTTATAATTACGATCCCTCTTTTTTGCAGGGAAGGATAGTACGTACAATCAAAAATCGTAAATTTAAAATTCAGGTTCTGATTGTAGATTTACGGTTTCAGATAATAAATCCGGCGGCGGATCCCCTGTCAGGCAATTTAAAATCTAAAATTTGCAATCTAAAATCACCCCTACCTCTTCCAAATGAATTTTACGTTTTGAATCAAATTCTCATTCAAGCTGAAATGTACGGCACAGGCATTTTTTGTCCTTTCCAGAGCAATTTTATGTTTATCTGAATACTCCCGGTCCGGCATATGGAAAACAATCTCCACTTCACCGATGCGCCTGTGAGGCTCCAATGCCATCTTCTTGGTTATCTCAATCTCCGTCCCTGTTAAATCGATACCGATTGTTTCCGCATAAATACCCATCGTAGTCATCATGCAAGCAGCCAATGATGTCGCACATAAATCCGTCGGAGAAAAAGCCTCTCCTTTACCATGATTATCCACCGGAGCATCCGTTACAATTTTCGCTCCACTCTGTAAGTGTTCACATTCTACCCGTAAACCACCTAAATACTTTGCTCTAACAGTTGTCATATTTTTTCAGTTTTTAGATTATAATTAAATCCTCCTTCAGTCAAAAACCTGTATCGCTTCCCGAATATGAAGAACATCCATTCCTACTCCCGACACAAGGATCAAATCAAAGCGCAGCTCCCGTTCCAGGCCTTTTGCCCGGATATATGCTTCTCCCGCCCGAAGTAAATTCCGCTTTTTCCGGAAATCGATCAATTCCCCCGGCAACTCACAACCTGCTTCCCGGGTTTTTACTTCTACGACAATAATCATCTTCCCGTCCGTACAAATAATATCTACTTCTTTATGACCGATCCGCCAGTTCCGTTCCAGGATCGTATACCCCCTATGGATAAGGTATAAAACAGCCCGCTCTTCCCCGTTTTTGCCAGAATCATTTCGTTGTGACATAGCAGAAGTTTTAATCAAAAATAGAGTAAAAAAACGAGAAATAAAACAGTTGCTCTTTGAATTCCGAATGTTATACCTTTGATTTCTAAACTTTATTGTATATCTTTGTATGGTTTTTTGGGAGAATGTAACTATGGCGAAGAAAAGAGTTTTATTTATATCCTCAGAGATAATGCCTTATCTGCCTGAATCTGAAATGTCACATATAGGCCGGTACTTACCTCAAGGGATACAAGAAAAAGGAAAAGAAATTAGAACATTCATGCCCCGGTTTGGTTGTATCAACGAACGACGCAATCAACTGCACGAAGTTATTCGCTTATCCGGCATGAATCTGATTATCAACGACACTGACCATCCCCTTATTATAAAGGTAGCTTCCATTCAAGCCGCACGCATGCAAGTCTATTTTATCGATAATGAAGACTATTTTCAAAGAAAGCATGTAATTACTGATGAAAAGGGAAGTTTCTTCGAAGACAATGATGAAAGGGCTATCTTTTTTGCCCGGGGAGTCTTCGAAACGGTCAAAAAATTAAGATGGGCACCCGATCTGATTTATTGTCAAGGCTGGTTTACAGCACTTGTGCCTATATTTCTGAAAAAAGAATATGCAGAAGACCCGATTTTTGCACATGCAAAAGTAGTTTTCTCGACTTCAGATGACAAATTCAAAGGCAACCTGCACGAAGATTTTCACAAGAAAATCCTCACGGAAAACATCAAAAGCAAAGACGTCGAGATCGTAAAAGAACCTTCTCACGTCAATGTGAGTAAACTGGCTTTCAATTTTGCCGATGGTATCATTTTCAACAACAAAGAAATAGACCCCAACCTACAGGAATACGCTCAAAAATCGGGCAAACCCATCTTGGAGTATTCCAACCAGGAGGAGTACATTGACAATTACTCCGATTTCTTCGATAAGATAATCGAAACGAAAAAATAAGCACAAAGCTGTATGAGTCGCAAACTTATACAGCTTTTTTTTATAACAGTACCCACTTCAATAATTTTTTAATTTACCAACACACAAACGAACCATATGTGCGGAATAGTTGCCTATATCGGCTATAAAGAAGCTTATCCTATTTTAATTACAGGACTGAAAAGATTAGAATACCGGGGATACGATTCCGCCGGCATCGCCTTAATCAACAACCATCAAATCCAGGTTTACAAAACCAAGGGAAGAGTCCACGACCTGGAAGAAAAACTCCGGGACTCCGACACCCATGCTTCTATCGGCATGGGACATACACGTTGGGCGACCCATGGAGAACCCAGCGATAAAAATGCGCATCCCCACACCTCTATGCACGGTAAATTCTCCTTGGTTCACAATGGAATCATTGAAAATTATGCTCACCTGAAAGAAAAATTAGCCCGAAGAGGATACTCCTTCAAAAGTGAAACCGACTCGGAAGTGCTCGTCAACCTGATCGAATACATTTATATGAAAGGGGGAATCGATGCAGAAACTGCCGTGCGATTAGCTTTAGGGAAAGTTGTCGGAGCCTACGGCCTGGTCATCATGTGTACAGACGAACAAGACAAATTGATCACAACAAGAAAAGGCAGTCCCCTGGTCATAGGAGTTGGCGACCGTGAATATTTTGCCGCTTCTGACGCCACACCCATCATCGAATACACCAAAAATGTCATTTATCTGAATGACGACGACATCGCAATCCTCCGGAAAGACGGTCTTACCTTAAAAAGCCGCGACAACGATATGCTGTCGCCCGACATCAGACAGATCGATCTGGATATTGAAAAAATAGAAAAAGGAGGCTTTCCCCACTTTATGCTAAAAGAAATATTCGAGCAGGTATATTCGATAAAAGATACAATCCGGGGACGGATTAACTACGAAGCTTCTGATATTTTTTTAGGCGGCATAACAGAAGTCATACCGGCCTTGGCTTCGGCCGAACGAATCCTTATCATCGGTTGCGGCACTTCCTGGCATGCCGGCCTGGTGGGGGAATACCTCATTGAAGAATTAGCCCGGATTCCGGTAGAAGTCGAATATGCATCAGAATTCCGGTACCGGAATCCCATCATCAATCCCAAAGACATTGTCATCGCCATCTCCCAAAGCGGAGAAACAGCCGATACCTTAGCGGCAATCCGATTGGCCAAAGAAAAAGGAGCAACGGTACTCGGCATTTGCAATGTCGTCGGCTCCAGTATTGCCAGAGAAACCCATGCCGGAGTCTATACCCATGCCGGTCCGGAAATCGGAGTAGCCTCAACAAAAGCCTTCACGGCCCAGATCGCAGTATTGACAATGATGGCCCTGCTAACCGGCTGCAAAAAAGGAACATTGGAAGCCGATAAATACCACAATTATATCCGGGAATTAAGCTTGCTACCGGACAAAATCAATGAAATATTGCAAAAAGAAGAAGAAATAAAAAAATTGGCAGCAGAACTGAAAGATTGTCCCAACGCCATATACCTGGGCCGGGGATGCCAATACCCGGTAGCCCTGGAAGGTGCCTTAAAACTGAAAGAAATCTCTTATATACACGCAGAAGGCTATCCCGCCGCAGAAATGAAACACGGTCCGATAGCACTTATCGACGAAAAAATGCCGGTATTCGTCATTGCAACCCGGGATGCGTATTATGAAAAAATCATCTCCAATATCAAAGAAGTGGAATCCCGGAAAGGCAACGTAATTGCCCTTGTCAATCCCGACGATGAAGTGGTAAGCAAAATTGCACAATACACCATTGAAATCCCGGATACCCTCGAATTGCTATCCCCTTTATTATCCGTCATTCCCCTGCAACTGATATCTTATCATATTGCCGTATTGAGAGGCTGCAACGTAGATATGCCGCGCAATCTGGCGAAATCGGTTACCGTTGAATAAAAAAACGGTATCCGGTCAGCCGGATAACGTTTTTCACAATCAGAATATATACTTAATTCGCTAACTTTTCCTGCCATCTCCAGGTATTCGCCAACGTTTCTTCCAAACTGACCTGAGCCTTCCAGCCCAATTCTGTATTGGCAAGAGTCGTATCGGCCCACACCTTTTCGATATCACCTGCACGGCGTCCCGTGATTTTATAATTCACTTTCTTACCGGTAGCCCGCTCAAAAGCATGAATCAACTCCAATACCGACACTCCGTTTCCCGTTCCGATATTGAAATATTCGTAATTCGTCTTATTTTTCCCCTCAACCAACCGCCGTATAGCAACGACATGCGCTTTTGCCAAATCCACAACATCGATATAATCCCGCACAGCAGAACCGTCGGACGTATTATAGTCATCTCCGAACACACTCAATTGCTCCCGGATACCAGCCACCGTCTGTGTCAAATAAGGTATTAAATTATTAGGTACTCCGTTCGGCAATTCCCCGATAAGAGCAGAAGGATGCGCACCGATGGGGTTGAAATAACGCAAGGCTATCAGGTTCATTTCTTTCTCTACCTTGGCCAGATCCCGCATAATATCCTCACACATCGCTTTGGTATTTCCGTAAGGAGATTCCGCCTGCTTACGCGGTGTCTGTTCCGTAACCGGCAATACATCAGCTTGTCCGTATACCGTACAGGAAGAAGAGAATACCAGATTCTTTACGCCGAACTCCCGCATAGACGATAATACGTTCATCAAGGAATTCAAATTGTTTTTGTAATACTCCAAAGGCTTTGATACCGATTCTCCCACAGCTTTTAATGCCGCAAAATGGATAACAGCCTTAATATCCCGATGACGGGAGAAAAAATCCCGCGTAGCCACAGCATCGGTCAAATCGAATTGCTCGAATTCCGGCCGGATACCGGTAATCTTTTCAATACCGTCCAATACATGAATATTTGAATTGCACAAATTATCCACAATGATCACTTCAAAGCCGCTCTGTTGAAGCTCTACAACCGTATGGGAACCGATATAACCGGTACCTCCTGTTACAAATACTTTCATCGTAAAAAAATTATAATATTAAGTTCTCACCTTATTCTTTGCAAAGTAAGCAATAAAATATGAATTTTTATAAAAAGTTCCCCAATATGTATTGGAATTCTCTTTCTTTTTTTTACTTTTGTACTATGCATAGGTTTATAGAATACATATCCAATTTATTGTTTCTCCATGATTGCGTTATAATACCGGATTTCGGCGGTTTTATATGCAATTATAAAAGTGCATGTATTGACGAAACGAGCGGAATAATCACCCCTCCGTCAAAAGATATTCTATTTAACCGGAACCTGACACACAACGACGGCTTACTTGCCAATTGGATTGTATGCAAAGAAAATATTCCTTATGATAAAGCCGTAAAACAAGTCGAACTTTTCTGTGAAGATTTAAAAATCCGTCTGAATCAACGGCAACGTATCGCATTCGGCGATATAGGCGTATTTTATACAGACCGTCGCTTCAATATTATATTCGAATCGGGAGAAAACAATTTCCTGTCCGATACCTATGGCATGGAGGAAATCGAAGCTCCTAAGCTTACAACAGAAGACAAGAGACTTAAACCTCAACAAATAGAAATACCGACTTTCACCCCGGAAATGTCTCCGTATATCAATATGGAATCCACAAACTGGGTACATCGTTCGCTAAAATACGGCCTCGCAGCAGCTGTCATTGCCGGTTTAGTCGTCATTACCCAGGTTGGAATAGTACACTTCGGGGACAACAACAAAAATATCAGTTCAACTCTGATTCAACCCCAGCCGATAATTCCAACTCCCGTCTCCGGTAATATCACGCCTATCGTCAAAATTTCTCCGGATTACGACTATGTTGAGTACGATCCGCTGGAAACCCTTGAATAAATACATTGTAAAATCACACCTGCACTCTTCTGAAAACTTTTTGAAGAGCCATTCCCGCATTACCTGACTTAAACCGGTTCTATATATATAATCCGCTCCATTCCCCGGATTTTTGCATTTTCTCAATCTCCAATGAGTCGCGATTTGCAAAATAATTCAGGTAAAATCCCCCCCGACCTTGGCAAATACATCCCTGTCCGGGAATCAAATCATTTCCCTGCAGACACATGCAGCAATGCATCCACAGCACAAAACAGAATATACAAAGGAATAATGCATAGAATAACCGACAAGCCGAAAAAAACGGCAATGAGAAGCAAACACAAAAAATAAATATATCTAATGTAATTGGCTTTCCAGGAGAAACCCGTTATCTTTAAGGAAAACATCGGCAATTCACTCACCAGTAACAAAGACAGAATAACAACACAGGCAGCCAAAACCCAGATATTCCCGAATAAAACGGCATAGACCTCCGGAATATAAAGCGAGGCAAAAACCAATCCCACCCAAAAAAGGGCATGTGCAGGTACAGGCATACCGATAAACGACATCGTCTGCCGTTTATCCAAATTAAATTTAGCCAGCCTGAAAGCAGAAAAGAAGGGTATCAATAAAGGCACAAAGACCAGAATCTGTCCCACAAGAGACAAATCCCGGATACATCCTGCATGTCCACCGAAAAGCACATCCTTCATCAGCAAATGAGCCAATATCGCAGGCGCAACTCCAAAGCTGACTACATCAGCCAGAGAATCCAACTCTTTGCCTAACTCAGATTTCACATGTAATAAACGGGCAACCATTCCATCAAAAAAATCAAAAACCATACCGATAAGTATGAAAATCGCAGCCATTTCCAGGTTTCCATACATACCCATAAATACAGCCATCATACCCGACACCACATTCATGCCGGTAAGGAAGTTAGGAATATGCTTTTTCATTTTATATTGTTTAAGTGTAATTTTTCTAAACCCTTTACTTGATCTCCCCATAAAACCGGAGGGTCAGATCCGGGTTTAAAGGACTATTCGTGATTACGTTTATAACACCCGAAAGTTTTCCGGCCATAGCCTTTTCCACGGTTTCCGCTTTTATCTCTGTCGACTCACCGGGTTTAAGCTCCTGAACTGCTAATGTCACCTTTATCCGGCTGTCGTTTGCATAAACCCGGTGAATCTTCAACAAAGACTTACCGGTATTCGTAATCTTATAGGTATAACCAGCTTGTGCCGGTGAAGCAATCGTTCCGAAATTATAATATTTTTTTTCCACAGTAATAGCAGGAGCCGTCGACATATCCTTTCCGCTAAAATCCTCCTCCACATACACGGACACCCTCAAAGGATATTTTTTACCATTTACAAGCAAACCGATTTCCTGTTCATTCAAACCATAATTATTTAACAAAGCCGTATTACAAGAAGCTTTTATCATGGCGATTTTCCCGGTTTCCATCTGTTGCGGTTCAATACTGATCTTCAGCCAGGACGGGACGTCGGTAAAAGAAACGGCAACTTTCTTCCCCGAATTATTATATACACCGTAATTCATTCCTTTGGCATCTCCTTTCCTTACCTTCATCAAAGAAATGTGATCCAGAGGCAAACGCAAACCGGAAGCCAATTCATACGGATATTCATCTAAAACAGTACGTGTACGTCCCTCTACCGTTCCTTTAATCTTCAATTCCACAATAGGAGTCTTGGCATTGGAAAAAACAGTAATCGTCTTATCAAAATAGCCCGGCCGGTCCTTCGGATCGAAAGTAGCCTTGACAAATCCCGTTTGTCCGGGCAAAACAGGCTGTTTGGTCCATTCCGGAGAAGTACAACCGCAGGAAGATTCGACATTTTTCACCAAAATCGGACTCGTGCCCTGATTTACAAATACAAAATTATAAGACACAGCCCCATTCACTTCCTTTATTGTTCCGAAATCATGCAAGCGCTGTTCAAAATAAATAACAGGCTGGGCATAACTGCCTGAAAAAGCAAACAACAAAATCACAAAAGACAAAAATTTTATATTCATAATATTACACATTTTTTAATTCATCACACTTCGGACCTACGAAAATACAGCTTTTTACACATATTTCTCAAAAACAACGGCAAATTTATACATCTTCTTTCCTGCCTAACTTAGCTTTTAAACGGGATTTACGTTTCTTCAATGTTTCCGGAGTTATAAACAATATACGGGCTATCGACTTATTATCGAATTTTTCCTGCATCAAAATTAACAGCAATATCTCCTGTGTCGAAATTTCCGGATGATTACCCAACAGCGTATTTATATAATTTCCCCTATTTTTCCCCAGCATCTCCAACAAATTTTGAAAATACCCCTCTTTATTGGTTTTGTTCAATTCCAGGTATTTTTCATAAAAAGCCGGCAGTTTACTCTCGACATTCGACTCCCGGATCAAAAGTTCCAATTGCTCGATAAAATTAGCATTCGTCAACTTTACAATATCCCCGGCTGCCACTTTAAAAAAAGGCTCAAAATCCTCCATCGCTACCTTCGCATCCCCATCGGGCATTGCCTTCACCTTATGATACAAATACCAAATTACAACTGCGGCTATCATCAGCACACAGAACAAAACCATAAAAAACATCAGATAACTACTCTCCATAATTGAAAATTAAATCAACTTATTCATTTTCTACCCTTTCAATACCATCCGTATACCTTAAAACGATAAAAAATTCAGTTCCGACATCCAGACTCATAAAATCGATGATCCCTCCCATACTTTCCATGATCCGCCTTGAAATAGCCAATCCTAACCCCATACCGCTCGTCTTGGTCGTAAAATTAGGTTCGAAAATTTTTTCCCGTATTTCTGCCGGTATGCCGACTCCGTTATCCCGGATGCGAATGACAACATTCTGTCCGACCTTGTCTGTTCTTATACGCAACTCGCCCTTGCGGTCCTCCGGAATACTCTGTACAGCATTTTGCAAGACATTTACAATTACACGGTGTACCTGTTCCTTATCTGCCAGCACCCGAACACCGGGAATAATATTACATTCCAGATAATCTACATTCATTTCAAACAATGTCGCACAATTCTGTACCATTTCACTAATATCGAAAACTTCCTTTTGGGAAACCGGGATCTTTGCAAAATCGGAAAATGCCGATGCGATCGAAGCCATATTATCAATCTGCTCAATCAACACCGTAGACACATCCTTAAAACGCTTTTTAAATTCATCGGGATCTTCAATCTGCAACGAACGCAACATAAACTGTATATTCAGCTTCATCGGTGTGAGCGGATTCTTTATTTCGTGAGCAATTTGTCTCGCCATCTCCCGCCAGGCACTCTCACGTTCCGATTTAGCCAACTGGCTGACACTCTCCTCCAATTTCTCCACCATATTGTTATACTCTTTCACCAAACTCCCCACTTCATCACGGCGGTTATAAACAATCTTCTCATTTTTCCCTCCGATCCGCATCTGCTTCAATTTATCATTGACCAATTGTAACGGTTTCGTTACCCTTTCTGCCACCACGCCGGATAAGATAAAAGCCAGTACCATGACGACAATAGCAATATTAACCGCAATAATCACCATAATCACAATATCGAGATTCAATTCGTCATTCTGTGTAAAATAAGGAACATTGAGTATATACGACTTATTATTTTCCAAAACCAACGGCATATACACCGACATATAATTCAATTCCCCGATATGCTTTTCCTTGACAAAACTCATCGAACCGTCATCGACAATACTCTTTAAAGCCTCCGCATCCACCAGATAACCGGCAAAACCGGCCGTAAAGATTTCCGGACGGGAAGTAGCCACCAACATACCTTTCTGAGAATAGATATTGATATCAATCATCAGGATTTCAGACATATTCGTCAATACATTCAGGATATCCTGGCACTCTGTATACTCCACACATTCCAACGCCTCCAGCTCTTTATTGACGTACTTCAGCAACTCCGTCGCTTTTGAACGGTGACGATCCTCAAAACTTTTCGTATTCAGATAAATAGATAAAGCCGTAAGAATAAAAAACAATACGAAAATCAAAGAAACAATACTGTTTTTAATCCTGGATTTTAAAGTCCCGCGCCTATAATTTATTTTGTGATCACGGCTAAAAAAAAGCCCGTAAGAAGAAAGCAATATGCAAACGAAAAAAACATACAATATATTTACATAGTACAAAGAAAAGATCGAATCCGACAAACTCATGACCAAACCTCCGCTTTCATTGACCGGGATAACCATATGTGAATAATGATCTTTCTCCACAATCGCTATATTCCCATGGTATTCACCAAAAGAATTAAACGAACGGTAATAATTAAACTCTCCGGATGAAAATATCAATTGCCCGTCCCGATACTTGGCGTATGAATACGGATAAATAATATCAAGCCCTTCTATCGATTCCCTGGATAATATCTGTGGATAACCACTTCCCTCACTGTCTTTCGCCGAATCAAAACTCAAATAAAGAATAACCTCCCCGAATTCAAACCGGCCGATATAAGAAACGTAACCGTCGAAATCATTAATAAAATAAAAATTAGTCTTCCCCAACCGTTCTCCGTGCCAATTGATTATATCTCCGAAATAGTCGTTACAACAATGCAATTGTGCAGCAACCCCCACTCGGAGACTATCATCCTGACGACACAACGTAATATCAGAAATATAATTATACCCGTTTAAATCCAACAAATCATTCGTCAGACATAACCTCAAAAACTCTTCATTGTAATTTGCCACCAAATCGGCTATCACCTCGGAATCATTAATCTGCTCATCTATTTCCACCAGCTTCTTCTCAAAATTACGATCCCGCTCCTCGATAAGCTCTGTCGCATAGGCAGCTCTCTGGGTCAACTCCCGGTATTGCTCGTATTTTTTTGCCGTTAAAACAATATACACAGACAACAAAGACATCGTCAATATAAAAATACTACGCTGCATATCCCGGTTCACCGCATAACGATTTACAGCAAATAAAATGAAATTAACCAGCACAAAAAGACTGCCCCAGAAAAAACTGTCCATATCCCACAACATACAGAGAAAAGCCAAAAAGCCCATGACCACGACAACCGTCTCCAGAACAATTTTTAAAGGAAGCAGATTTTTCAATATATATACCGCCCCATCGATGATGATGATAAGTCCCACCCCGCCCATAATAATCGCAACAAAAGCCACAATAGAAGGCAATCCGACATTCACCACCCGGGCAATATTCAAATGGACATCCGTATGCCCGATCAAAGAACTGATCGCATAAGTCCATGTAAACATATATACGGCAGCCAATACAATCAAACCGACCATAATAACATAGCGGATACGCCTGACCTTAGGACTCTGATAATTTACCTTCAAAGCACTAAAAGAAATATAAAGGACCTGAACAATCGAAAAAGCCGATAACATAAGATCCCCGATAGATGTCACCGTACGCCCTGCCATCAATGTCCCGTCAAACAAAGACAATCGGTAAACAGAACCCGGAAATTGATTTTCAATCATTGTATAACGCAACAAAAGCAAAAACAGGATAAAACCGGTAATGTATAACAATTGCATCCGGAAAGAAGAAGCGGAAGTCAGTAGCAGATTATATACATAAAATAAACTGATAAAAAACAAAAGATAAAACGTGATAATCAGATAATTTACCGAGCGATCTTTAAAATTCTCACTATGCTGTACATAGAAAAGCGGCTTCCCTTCTTTGGTCTTGATTTCCCATTCTCCGCCCTGAGCAAAGCGCCTCACTATAATATTGTCCGCATTTTCAATATCGACACCTAAAAATTTACCGAAACGGTTTTTGACATATTCATTATCGTAAGGATAATTATCCTTAATATGCAGTAAGGCAAAATATTCATTATCTCCATATACCTTCTTCCGGACCTCATAAAAAGCATTATTGATCTTTATAAAATTATCTCCGGTATTCAGTCCGTCATATAGACCGTCCATACCGATAATTTCATTTGTCCAGAAAAAGACCTTCTTATTCCTAAACCCAACAAAAACAATATCCTCTTCCCAAACGTACTCGTCTATATTCACACTGTCCCGGAATTGCTTCAACAAACTTTCCGCCTCAGCCTCCTTATCATGTAGCCGCTTCTCAAAATCCCGGACCCAATCTTCACCGGCATGACGATCTAAAATATATTCCCAACATAATGCCCCCAGCAAAATGGTCAGTCCTGCAATGAATACAACTAAAGCTTTTTTCATGTGTTTTTCTTTACTAATCCGAAAAACCATCACTCATGATGATATGGTTCCCCATTCATAATCGTCATTGCCCGGTAAACCTGTTCCACAAAAATCATCCGGACCATCTGGTGAGAAAATGTCATCTTAGACAATGACAACTTATCGTTAGCCCGTTTATAAACATCTTCGGCAAAACCGTAAGGCCCTCCGATAACAAATACCAAGCGCTTTATTCCACTCTGCATCTTCTGTGCCAAATACCCTGAAAACCCGGTAGAAGTAAACTGATTTCCCTTTTCGTCCAACAATACAACAACATCTCCCGCCTGCAATTGCCCCAATATCAATTCCCCTTCTTTACCCTTTTGAAGGCTCTCCGGCATATTCTTACTGTTTTTCACATCCGGCAAAACCCTCATCTCATAAGGAACATAACGTGTCAACCGCTTCTCATACTCCTCAATCCCCGTTCTGATATAAGCCGCATCCGTTTTTCCGATCACTAACAAGCATATTTTCATTTTTCCGGACCAATATTAGCGTTACACCTATCTCTATCTACACATACCCCTACCCACTTAACTTCTCTTTCAAAACGAAAGTAACATTTTTTTTGCACATCCTTTGCAAAAAACCAGATTTTATCCCTATATTTGCACCCGTTAACGCGTGAAACCGATAACACACGAAAGTGTAGGTCCTATAGCTCAGCTGGTTAGAGCACCTGACTCATAATCAGGGGGTCCTTGGTTCAAGCCCAAGTGGGACCACAATTTTAAAACCCAACTATTTTATTTGCAGATAGTTGGGTTTTATAGTTTAACAAATTGCAAAACATTTGCAAAACGTAAAGTAAAAAATAAGCGGCTCTAACCAGCCGCTTATATAGCACCCGGGGACGGGGATAAAGTGCTATCTGACTTTTATAGCACTTTATCCCCGTGGTCAGTGGTTAGTCAACGTTTTCAGGTGACCAATTCCACGGCTCCAGGAGACCGGTTTCTTTATTGACGAAGCGTTCATCCTCTTTCATCTTGCGGATTAGTTTGGTCAGATGCGGTAAGTCATAACAATTGTTAGCTTCGATGTCTGCGAGTAATTCATGGTCGTTAAAAAAAGCACTCCAAAAACAATCTACAATTCCGATATTATATTTATCCAAAAAACCATAACCGTCCTGTCCGTTATATTTTTCATAAAGAGGCTGAAGCGTATTGACAGCATAGGCTATCATTTTATGGCGTTCCTGAAGCGTCATGCCTACCAGCTGAGGAAACTCTTTTTGCTTTTCGCTTTCAAGCTCAGGGGCATATGCCATCTGTTCCACGAATGTACTTGCTGCTACAAAATAGTCACTGCAATTTTCTGTTGAAAACCGCCTGACAAAGCGCAATATCCCTTCGTGAATTTGCAGTTTTCCATAAACGTCACGCCCCATAAATT